>Ga0304728_1000638_pt1 | contig 28882 bp, 30 predicted proteins | sample C_130625_MF_Meta_FD_190476 | JGI IMG/M metagenome (GOLD analysis project Ga0304728, IMG submission 190476) | Freshwater microbial communities from Lake Croche, Canada to study carbon cycling - C_130625_MF_MetaG (v2) (version 2) | ecosystem: Environmental > Aquatic > Freshwater > Lake | place... | reverse complement strand
TGGCTCGTCGTACGGGTTATAAATTCTGTGCCAGTCATTAATTGGAATGACCAATTGACTATGTGTGGATAATTCTACTGTGGGTAACATGTATCCGCCATTCATGCGTTGTTCCACAGCACATTTACCAGAGGTAACGTGCCAAAATTCATGTCTAAATTTATGTCGTTGTAAACTTAAACTGCATCCTGGATTAACTGTAAGTTCTTTGACTTTAGTGCCATCTACTTCATGTAATACCCGATAGTAACCCCACGGACGTTCTGTTTTAGGTGCTTTCCATTCATCTAAAATCCAACTACTGCTGTTTGCTTTATTATTTCCACCAATGCCAAATTTGAATAACACATCAGGAATTAACATTTCTGGAATATTAGTGGCATTACGATCTCCACCGTTGGCAAAAATAATTTGTGCTTTAGGGTAAAGTTGTTGTACGTTTTTAATTGCTTCAGTAGCAGTATTATCATCGTCATTAAACAAGATAACACCGTCTACCATTTTAAGATTTTCTATAATACTGACACGTTCATGACCTGGCATAAACGCCCGGCCTTTTTTACGTTCTAACCATGCATCGCTATTAAGCCCAACAATTAACTTGTCGCCAAGTGTCTTAGCTTCTTTAAAATAAGATATATGCCCGTTGTGTAATGGATCAAATCCACCGGTAACTAATACTATTTTCATAAACTAGCATCTTCCATACCAGCAGTACGCAATTTAATTACATTGGATAACTGCCATTGTTTAACATCTAAACCTTTAGTAATACCCAACCATTTATTGCGTAGTAGTGCAAACTCGTTGATAATTTTTTCAAAATCTACAACGTCGGCTTCGCCTTCTACAAACTTTTCACAGTCTCTAGATGACAAAGCTCGTTGATAGTTTTCTAAATATTTTCTAAAATGCTGACTTTTCAAGCGTCTAAGTTCAATATGCAAATACTCAAGGATAGCTTCAATTTCTTGTAGTTGACTGAATCGTTGTTCAACAATACCAGGCATACTTGCGGCCGCCTTTTCAATATTGCCTTTAATATTCGTGTCTTGACGTGCGCCAATTAACTCATCGTTAAAATATGACACAGCATCTGGAATATAAGAAATGTCTTTACTAACCTTGGCATACCACATATTATTCTAACTCTTTATAGTCATCATCTTCGTCGGACTCTTCATCCAAATAGTATTCAATTGCTTGATCTAGTACGGCATCAACACCACTTGCGCCTTCTAATACTCGGTCACTTGTACCAAAGTCTGCTAGTAGGTCAACATAGCGTTCAGCCGCTACATCAATAATTTTCTTGTCAATGTACTCACTAAACAAGATCCAAATATCTGCTATTTGTGTTTCATTCAACATTTTCGTCCGTCTCCTCTGGAATGGTAGTTGTTGTTTTGATATGAAAATTATTCATTATCATATCTAATTTATCATCTTTCCATTCTTTTCGGTAGAATAAGAATTCTTCGCCTGTAGTTGGATCCACATACTTTAAACGATTGCCTTGTTGTACTAACATACCATGTTTTTCAAACAAGTCAACACAACCACTATATGGATTCATACCTGTTTCATATGGAATTTCAATTTGCAATGTTTCAAAAGGTTTTGCATAGCGTGTTTTCATAATCTTACAAGCCGCACGAATACCATGTACTTCGCTGGTCTTAACACCGTTTTCATCAGTCTTAAGTTTTAGTTTTTTCATAGCAACTACAATTGAACTTGCGTAAACAAAACCTTGACCGCCTGATATTTTGTCATCTGGATCAAACATGTCTTGGCTTGCGTATGTATGGTTAGTACATACCATGCCCACATTTAAGTTACCAAACATGTTAACACAATTACGAACAAGTGCGGTTAATGCTTTAGGTTTACGGCCCATGTCTCCCTTCAAATCACCAGCTTCAAACTGATTAATGTCGGTAGGGGTAAGCAACATACCCAATGAGTCTATGACAAATAAGACCTTAGGACGTTCAACCATTTCTTTATACTCTTTGCAAAACTCGTGAATGGTCTTTGCCACATCATCGATCATTGCCATATTGAGTTTAAGAAGTTTTTCTTCGCTGGTATCTACACCTAAATCGTGTAGCCATTTTTCGTCAAGTGCGTTTTCGCTATCAATCAAGATAACATAAATGCCCTGTTGTTGTGCGTTGCGTACTAGATTTCCTGAACAGATAAAACTCTTACCTGCACCAGATTCTCCAGCAAACACAGTAACTTTACCTAGCGGAACTCCACGATTAAAGTCCCCGCTGATTAGATAGTTCAAAGCAAAATTGCCTGTACTAATCCAATCTGTTGGATCATTAAATCCAACACCAAGTCCGTCGATAGACTTGGTTAATGTTTTTCTAAATTTTGATAAATCAAAGGCTTTTGTGGCCATAAGTTAATTCTCCTAATGATGATTTAAGGGGACCGAAGTCCCCTTATTTTTACTTCTGACGATTGCGAATCATTGCCAAGATGTCTTGGGCACGTGAGTCGCCGCCTGCTGATTCAGATGCTGTTGGCGCTGGTGCGGCCTTGGCTACTGGAGCAGGTGTATCATCTTCATCATGTGCTTGTGCTACTGGAGCACTTGCTTTTGGAGTTGCTTTAGGATCACCGGTGTTCTGGCTCATTCCTGCTGGTTTGAAATATTGTCCCCAACGTTCCATGTCATATGGCTCACCGTCAACTGACGCTTCAAACATTTCTTTCATGACCTTCAATTCAACTTCACCTGGCTTCTTAGGCAAGAAGTCACTCAAGTTAAACAAGCCATGGTCTTTGATTGCGGCCTGTTCCACATCGCTTAGTGGACGCTCACGACGTGCCCAACTTGATGTTGAGTAGTCAGCGTAACCGCCTTTGCTACCTTTCTTCATACGATAGTCCAAGCCATGTACTAAATCAGTTGGCAAGTCTTCCAATTCTGGATCAACAAGTGCCGCACGGATACTTGTAAAGATCTGTGGACCAATGATAAAACGACGGATTGGATTTTCTGGTTGCTCTTCACTTTTTTCGCCAAGTCCGTCTTCAACAACGAAACCTTGGAAAATGTATGAACGCTTTTTCCAGTACTTACGACCCATGTCTTCCAATGCTGGGTCTTTGAACCATGCACGTACTTCTGCCAAGATTGGGCAAGTGTCGCCATACATTTCTACGCATGGAACTTGTACTGTGATTGGTTTGCTTTCTGATTCACCTTTGATTCCAGCGAATGGCAATTTGATCATTGCTCGTTCTACCCAGAAAAAAGTATTGTCGGTGTTACCGTCTGGTAAAAATCTAAGTGTAGATTCGCCACCTTCTTTGAGATTCCAGAATGGATAAATTGACTTATCACCACCTGTACGTTCTCCTGAACCTTTTTGTTCAGATGCTTTTAGTTTTGCTCGGATTTCTGCTAAAGATGCCATAATTGTTCTCCTATTAATAGCCTTAGTTTGCTTGTTGTGCCTATTATTGTTTTACCACCTTGATAAAACAAAAAGTGCATACATGTTATTGTACGCACTTTTATTTAGTAAAGCAAGAGAAATCTTGCTGGAAATGTGAGTTGTTTACTCAATTATCTATGATGTACCAAACTGATAATCCTACTCAATTCTTCGTTGGCAAAACCTGTGGATTCTTTGATTGCTGATTGTTTTTTAACAATGTCCATGTACACAGGCGGAACTTCTTCCATCTTTTTTCGTTTCTCTTTCACTGCTTTGATCCAACTTTGGATACTTTTAATATCAGCTGGATTTACTGCTCGGGACGCACCGTTCACAGTGATTGTGGTTTTGGGATCAATTATCATGGAGCCAAATTCTTTTTCAGCCGCGATAGTATCATTGCCTTTAATCCCATCAGTTTTTAAAACCAAGCCGTCTTTGCCTTTGGCTCCTAAATCGGCTAACTGTTTTTGTCGATCCCATATTTCTGGTTTGCCTTTCTTTGGATCCAGGCCTGGTCTGGCTTGATCAGCTGTATCGCCGGTAGCGGACGCTGGTTGATTTTTCAATAGTTCTGTGTAGTAGGCTTTGTCACGAGCAGAAATATTTGGATCTTTCAATGCTTCCTGAGCCGCTTTTATTTCATCAGGCTTAAGGGTACTTTTTGTTCCAGCCATGTTTTGATTTTCTGGGCTGACATCGGTTACCTTTGTTGGAATCTTTGCTTGCTGAGAACTTTCTGGCTTTGTATATGTGCCTTTGCCTTTGCCCGCTAAAATATCTGTTAAATTATCGCCTGGTACCACAACGTATGTACGGCTGTCTGGCGGTGGCATTGTGATCTTTTGGCCAGGCTTAATTGCATTAGGATCTTCAATGCCATTGTCTTTGGCCAACTTGGCTACTTCTGGTGCTGGTACTTTGGCAGGAGCTGTTACTTTGACAGGAGCTGGTTCAGCCGGGTTGTTAGCGGCAATTTCATTATCGCTAGCTTTAACTTGTGCGGGCGATGATGTTACCGCTGGAGGTTCAGTTATAGTATTAACAACGTCGGCCTGTGTCGAAGCTAATGACTGATTTCGAATCATGTTATTTTTAATTTGACTCCACTGCTGTAGTAGGCCTTGAATTTCTGGGTCTTCACTATCACCGTATGACTGAGACAGCTTGTCTCCCAGCGCAATTTCTGCTGTAGTCAATCCAGATGCCATTTCTGCTGGTGTTACACGTTCACTTAATTGTAAATCAAATGATTCTAATAATGCGCGGCCAATCGAAGATTTGAAAACAATAGATTCCGCAGTGCCTAATTTGGCCATTCCTTTTTTTACTAGTTCTCGGAACTGATTCAAACCTTCTGCACCAGTTACCACTGGTTGTGCTGTTGCCGATGCACTTGTGCTGACTGTCGGTGATACTTTATATTGAGTATTAGCTGGTGCCGCCACTGCTGGTGCCGCCACTACTGGTGCCGCCACTACTGGTTCCGCCACTACTGGTTCCGCCACTGCTGGTTGAGTGCTAAGTGTGTTAGGTAATTTTGCCCCGTTAGCACCTAATGGATCTTTTGCAAAATTAGCACGATACTTGGCCATGTCAGCGTCAGTTTGAGCCAGTGAAGCGTTTGTAGCCGCAATACTTGATTGTGTTTGAGCCAGGCTTGCCAAATCTGTTTTCCAAGTAGTACCTTCTGGAAATTCGGGCCCAGGTTTACCGTTGATCATTTTGCCGTCGACACTGGCTGGACTGAATACACCGCGGGATTCGGTATCACCGTACCATCTTTGAATGGTTTTACCACCACGAACAGCACCGCCGTCATCATTTGTAGCTGATGCCATGTGCCAAAACACACCCGGGTCAGTCATCATTAGTGGTGTTGCGGTACCAAAATTAGTTTTATGATAATAGTTTGGTGTGAATGTTGTAGGGGCAACTGCGGCCTCTTCTAATTTTTTAAGCGTTGCTAATAGGTCATGTAGTCCGTTCATAATTGATCCTTACTTTAATCCTGATAATTTTCTAATTATAGATAAACTTTCGTTAATGCTTCCATGTTGTGGCACTGGAGATTCTTCGCCGTCGGTGTTGACGCCAGCCAACTGACGCATTCTATCATGTTCCTTATGCACATTACTGGGAGGATCAACTCGACGAATCTTCATAATTACACGTTTTAGATCTTCAGGATCAGCACCTGGAAATTGTTTGATTAGTTTGGTTTCTAAATCAGTAGCGCCACGAGTAAAGTTTCGTGCTTCTTTGTTGTAAAAGCCGCTGGCGAAATCCATCATGTCTTCGTAGCCGTCGCCTGCTGGCTCACTTGGAGGAGCAATCTGTTTGGCACTTGGATCTTCTGGATCCATACCCAGTTCTAACATGATGTCATGCAGGGTCTTGTTGCCAATTTTAGTATCTGATTTGGCACCTTTCTTCAATGCCAACTGTGCCAATGCTCTTGCACGATCCATACCTTTGCCGGGTTGTGATGGCTTTTTAAATGTTTGTTTGTGAGTGTCTGCATCCTGTTCCGCTTTGTCTTTGTACCACGGGGCATGATCATCATCGCTTTCTGCCATTGGTGCGGCCGCGGCTGGCTCCTCTGCCGCAGGTGCTTCAGCTGATGCTTCGGGTGCTGGTGCCTCAGGTGCTGGTGCCTCAGGTGCCGAAGCTTCTTCGCCTGCTGGTTTTTCCTGATCACTACTGCTGAGATCTTGTGGGAAAACTTCTTTGGCTAGTTCAGGATTGCGTTGTTGTAAAAATACTTGAATGATTGGTCTAGCATCTAAATTGGGGTCGCTATCAGCAATCTGTCCATGCAATTCTTGATCATTAATCAGATCCTTGATCGAGTCAATGCGATTAGGATCGCCTTTCAATTCGCCTTGCGCCATTAAATCTTTGAGCTTTTGCACAGCATCATCGTTGCCATTCAGTGCATCAGCACCTTCGTTTTCGTTAACAATACTGTCTAAGAAACTTTCAAATTTGTCTTCCGGAGATTCCTTCAAGCGTTTGCCGTCTTTGTCGTATTTGCCTGATTTCTTTTTAGAGATAGCAACGGCGGCTTGGATCGACGCGGCGCCGGCTTCGTCCAACAAATCATCTGGATCCAACTCTCGAGTTGGGATTTCGCTTTCGTCAACTAGTTTATAAATGTACGGGAATACATCTTTTAATTCTTCTTTAAAACTACGTACTGTCAAGCGATCAACCCAGTCTAACATAATTTCTTCTGGAATTTCTTTAGATTTACTTGGGGCAAAACTTTCTGCAAACTCTTCGTAGTGTCTAGCTTGTTGTAATTGATGAATTTCTTTTTTAACTTGGTCGATACGTTCGATAACTTTATCATTAACTGCGCTCATTGACTCAGATACTACTGGAGTACGACTAACATAGCCTTTGAACATGCGCAATTTGCTTAGTTCTTCGCTTAGGCTAACAACATGCTGACCAATTTCATCGTATGGATTACCACCATGTGCGATATGCTGTGCCATTGCACGGGCACCGTTTAAATGTTTTACAGGATAACGGAAACGTTCGCCTACTGCATTTTCAATATAGATCGCATCAATGTGCATTGTGCGGCCTGCGGCTAAATCATAATTAACAGGTTTGCTGTGTTTAACAACAATACGTGTCTCGCCTAGGTCTTGGTAGCTCACTCTTGAGGTACCCCACATTTTACTTTCCATCATTGGTTCTTCTCCGCTTTTTGCATGGAATTCATAATCTCGTTTGTCTAAATTACTTTTGCCCATGTTGTTAATTTCGTAGCCTAGCATATTTTGTCTAGCAAAATTTCTAAAACTTCTAATAAATTTATATGCTCCGTGGTGTGTAGTTTCTTCTTTATCGTCGGTTAAATCACCGCTGATTTGAATTACTATACCGTCCTCTGCATCCAAACTTATTGCAATAGTACCTAAAGGTTCACCGCCTTCTTTGTACTCAAACTCGAAAAATCGAGCTTTCTTAATGTCTTCTTTTTTACTTAAAACTACTGCTTGCTCGTCCGCGATTTTGATGTCGGGAAAGCGGGTTTGTATTTTGCCGTAAAGCTCTTTTGCTACTTGATCTAAATTTGGTTCCATATGATATTTATCACAGCCCTGATATAAAAATAGGCATCGGCGGTTCGTAATCCTCTTGGAATTCATCCCCTGTACTGATGCTGTCAAACACCCTAATATCCCAATCTGCTAGTACAGCACTTAATCGTACTATTAATAACAAGCTGGAAACTAGGTCGTCGTGGAGTCCTACTTTAGCTTTAAAAGTAGTACCGTGGGCTATAAACCCTTTAAGTTCGCTGATGGTTTGCTTGCTGAAAATCTTCATTTTATCGGATTCGATTAGGAATTTTAAGCGGGCGCAAGCTGATATTTTATTACCAAATGTAGTATTAAATCCTTTGCGGAATTTACGTACATTGCCCTTTCTTACAGGCTCGCTGACAAACATTCCTGGAAAAGTTTCCTCTCCTTGATCAGCAATACATATCAATGCGCTTTCACCTACAGTGTTATTTTCCACACTCCAGTATATACTATTGTTATTATTCTCGCCAATCTTTTCTTGAATATGTCTCAATATTTCGCGCAGTATCCTAACTTGTCCTTCTACTGGAGTAATGTTATGTTGCCATTCTCCTATTTGTGTAAAACTAGGTAACTCAAATACTTGTATAGCACCAAAATCTCCGCCTGTTCCTAAACTAGGATCTAATGCTACAGCATAAAGGTGCCCAGGTTCGGGTTCCTTGTACCATCGTACTTGACCCATTCTGGTTTTAGGGTCACGGCCAACTAGTTCTGCTAGTTTAAGACTGCTAATGAGTGTTTCATCGTAGACTAAGAATTCGCAACCGTACTCACGGCGGAATCGCTCTTCACCAATTCGACCCAGCTCGACTGATTTCCAAGCATCATCACGATCTGGATGTTCATTCCATTCTGCACGGAATCCATGAAATCCATTACGCCCAATACCGTCTAGTTTTTCGTTACCGTACTCGTCAAATAAGTCTTTACTTTCTTTCCAAATAAGTGCAAACGTGTCTTCATCACTGTTGGGTGTGCTTGTGATAATCGCACGTCCACCAGTTGCTAGTGTTGGCGATATTGAAGTCCAAAATTCTTCAGCAATGTTAGGTTGTACGAAAGCAAACTCATCGCAATATAGTAAGGATATGGACATACCACGACCGGTGTTACCAGTAGTAGTAGCTGATACAATTCTTGATCCGTTGTCAAAGTCTATACTCCCTTTGTTATAACTTACTACGCCGCATCTAATATGATCCGGACATAATTCGTATCCATAACGGATACGTTGCATAATTTCCTGTGCGCCTGTATATTTGTGTGCCGCGACTAGAATGGTTTGATCTGGGTGGAACATAGCATACCATAACAAGTATGCAGAAGCACAAGTAGTTTTACCACTTTGTCGAGGTAACATATTAATGTTGAATCGAAAATCGTGATAAGCATCCAATAGTCTTGTTTGATAATCGTAAGGTTCAAATTTAACCTTGCCCTTAACAGGATGCTGTATGTGAAAGAAGTTTTTACTAAAATAGTGGTATCCCGAATCTGTGTCGGCACAGGACAACAAATCTCCGATCTGTTGTTCAGTAAAACGCTCTTGTTTATGCGCCTTCTTGGTTAAGACGCCGTCTAATGATTTTGCCATATGTTTATTTACTGAAAAAAATAGCTCCCGAAGGAGCTATTTGGACAACTTGTCAAAAATCAGTCTTTTAATCTACCGTCAGTTTCTGCTGACTTCAACATTGCGGCACGATCAGCATAACTACCACGTTTCACATCTTTAGCCGCAGTTTTTTCTCCTTTAGTAGGATTTTTTACATGCTTTAAAGGATCAAACTTATCTGCTTTAGATTCGCGTAGTTTAACTTCTTGATATAAATTTGCCAAATCTCCTACCAAGCCTTCTTTCATAGACATTGCATTATCGCCGCTACGATAACTGTGCTTGTACATACGTTGCGGTTCATCGGCACCTTGCGCCAATGTTTTAGTCATGTAATTTTGACTTTGATACTTGGCATTAGGACGATTTGCAAATTCTTCGCTGGCCATATATTCTTCATCTTCCGGCCCTGGGTTTTGCATGGTATCCATTGTATCCAAATCGCCTTCGTCTGTTACTTTGTCGCCGCCTAATACCTTCTTAGGATCTTGTCCCAGTGCATGTGCCAAGCCAACTGCTTGAACTACTGGAGCGATTGCATGTTTGATCCTTGGATCGATACTTTTGCTATCAGCTTCTGGTTCAGCATCAAATTCAGCATCAAATTCAGATTCTGGCTCATCGCCAAATACAATTTCTTCTTCACCGTGTTCAGGTTCAGCATCAAATTCTGGTTCATCATTACCGAATGTAATTTCATCATCTGGTTCCACTTCTACTTCTCCGCCCATCATGCTGTCTATGTTAGCTGGCTCAGCATCTATATGCATGTCGTCCGGGCCAATATCAATAACAGGTTCTGAATGAGCTACGTTAACAGCACTTTCAATATTTTGTAAAACATTCATCAGGTCACGTATGCCACCTTTGCCAGTAGCGTTCATGCTGACGTTCATGCTGACAGTATCTTGTTGTGGCATTGGAGCATGTGGGGCCATCATTGCTCCGGGCATCATATCTCCACATTCAACTACTGCGCCTTCGTCGATCCTACGGATTTTTTGTGCTAGTTCTTGAAAGTTCATTTTGCTTTTCCTTTGCCACTGATAGGACCTTTTGATGCAGGACTATCAGTCTCTTGCATAGGCTGGGCAGTTTCTGTTTTACCTTTAACAAACAACTGATCATTAGTGCCGGTTACTTGTTTTAATTCATGTTTGGTCGCATTTAAATCTTTCAAGAAACTCATTGCACGTTTTTCACCCACCAGGTCTTGATTGTTTGATGCTTCATAATCTGTACCAAGTAGCGCATCTTTGCCGTCTGGAGCGGCCATAAATTGACCGTTCATTACAGCTTCTGCTTCTTCACCCAGTGTACGAACTAGGATCTTGCTTTCATTAACACGTATGGCCTGTGCCAGTGCTTCTTTGACCACTTGACTAGTTGTGGGATAATTCAGCACCACGTCAAAAACTGAAATTTCGCTAAACTTAACATTGGGAAAATCAATTGGACTTTCTTGGATAGGTGTACGCTTGGGCTTGCTGATGCTTTGCACATCAAATTTATCAAGTCCCGATTTAACGTCTTTTTCAAATCCTGGTGGCAAATCGCCAGCAATCTTGATCTTAAATTCATAGACCTTTTTGCTTTCTGTTAGGTATTCTTTAAATGATTTCATAGTGGTTTCCATCTAGTATTTATTTCATTTTCTTTAATTTTTCAATCAAGCTGTTGCGATCAGTTATAATAACTCCATCGCCCTGTATGCTGATTCCTTCATCACTATTCGCAGAATCTTGGTCTAGTTTAGCTTTTTTAAGCTGTAGTTCTATCATTTTCAGCTTTTTGTCAATCTTAGCGGCTTTAGCGTCAATTGCATTCTTAAGCATGCCTCCTGCCACTTCAAAAATACGTCCGCTATAACGTGCTTCCACGTTCATGCCCAAATCCATTAGATCGTCATAAGCATCTGTAGCACGTTGCGCCAATGCATCAAACTCTGCATCGGCCGCATCGCCTAGGCCTTTAACTGCTGGCAAACTAGCTGAAATCTTATCAAATTCTTCCATACTTCGTAAAAACGGTTCTGGATCTATTGGCGTAGTACGTTGCTCTTCAGCTTTAACTAGCTTTTTGCTTTCAGGTAAATTAAGTAATTCTTCAAGTTTCTTCATAATATTACTTATGCATTGCCTTGATGAAATAAATCATTTTCATTCAGTACTCTAAATTTAATCCCCTGCTGTCGACACCACGCATTTGCACTAGCCCACTTAGCTTGATTCTTAACAAACTGTGCTTGATTATATTTGTTTTTACCTACACGCTCTAATATCTGTTGGCTTGCTGGTTTAATTTCTATTAACTCTACCGATACCTTACCGGTTTTGTCTACATACTGTATAAAAAAATCTGGAACATAAACAGTCTGTTTACCGGTCAACGGATCCCTATAGGGTATCTTAACTGCTTCACTAGCCCATTTTTGTACACTTACATTAGTATCGCAAAATCGCATAAACTGAAATTCCCAACTGCTACGGTAAGTTGGGCTCTTTAGCCCGACATATTTTTCGGGATGAGTCATGGTAAATTTACCTCTAGCAAATTTTAAACTCATATTACGATATTGCGAGATTCAAACGGATTTTCTATGCTGGCGACACGATATCCAAGTAAGCTAGTATTTTCACGATAGGCATTTAATATTTGTGCTACAATCTGACTCAACTGTAAATCAGTTAAACCTTTCATAGTGTCTAGTATTTGAAATACTTCCACGCCATCATTACGTGCTTGATTTAACAATACAATTGATGTACTTCTTGCACTATCATTATCAAAATCTCTTTTTAAGAAAAAACTAACAACAGCATCAATTTGTGCGGCTGGAAAACTAACTTCTCTTACATAAAATTTGTCAAAAAATTGCTTAACTGGTTCTGATGAATCGTTTAATACGATTGCTGGTAAATTCGATCCGTTCATTATACACCTACTCCATTAACATTTATTTGGCCAATATTTACCTGTGTAATAACATTTATTTGAGTAATATTTACTTGCGTGATATTAATAATTTTAGCTTCAATAGGTTTATTCTTGACGGTTACTGACTTTGGAAAACTAGCATTAATACTAGTATTCGGTGTTCCTTTTATAGTTGACGCTAGACTAAATGAACTAGTAGTCGGGTTAGCAGAAGGAGTTTTACTATTTGTATAAGTGTTTATAGTCTTGAGTGCGTTGTTAACTATGTTTGGTTTATTATCGGGTATTGTGTTAATATTTTCTAATGTAGGAGTTGTACTTACATCTGCCAAAGTCGCATTGGTTTGCCCGGCATGATTTAACGGACTTGGCACTAGGTCATAATTTTGTAACGCAAATCCTTCAGGGTCTCCTGACTCAATTTTTCCATTACCATATTCAACTGCTTCAAATTGTATTGAGCAATCGTTATCGTGTGTACCTTGCCCTGCATAATCCAGCTGATTATGATTCCAACTGGTAAAAATAGGATTAATTAATTTATAACTAACATACTGACCTTGCGCCATTTGATAGATTGTAATATAATCAAAGAATGGATCTGTTGAGCCGTTATCAAAACCGTAATTACTTCTAATATAGTTAAATTTTTTGATAGCTGTTCGATTAAATGCGCCCGGAACACCCGCACTACTAGAATCTGCATAATAATAACTAAAGTAATTTTGCCAAAGTTGATTTATTAATCCTAAATTATCATCGTGAAATTTAAGAGTAATTGTATCATAGCTAACTTTCTGTTGTATATTTTTTTTACGATTATACTGATTAGCAGTTTCTGTACTAATTGTAAATTTAGGCAAACTTACGCTTTTAACTAACATATTAATTTGCGTACTAAATGTTGTACCTAAAGTGATATTTTTTAAAGCACGTTTGTTGATGTGAAATGCAACATGAAATAAGAACTTTTGTTTAGGTCCGTATATCTGATTGCTGTCCGTAAACATACGGGCCGCATGTTGCCAGTCACGAACCGTGGCGCCGCCTGAATTATTTGCAAGAAGTTTATTATTTTGATTGGCCATACTAATATTTAGCCATTAAAAAACCCGCCTTAGCGGGTTTTTATTATGCGCCGCCGCCAGTTGCTAGCGTGCCGCCTACTGTTGGTCTAATACTTGTAGCCGATCCAACACCCGAACCACTTGGTGTCTGTACACAATTATCCATTTGTAATGTTAATGTGATTTCAGCAGGGCCTTGTTGACTATAATCTAATGCTTCATAGTTAACTTGTTGAACATAAACACCATAACATTCCCATGTTTCAAGAACGTTAACAGTGCTTCCGCCGTTGCCGCCATCAAGCATTTCAATGCGTAGTGTAAACTTATAGTCTAAACCACTTGCCGCACTTGACTGCTCATAGAAGTCAAACTGTTTCTGCATCTGTTCGCCAACCAACTTGCTAACAGCACCTGTGCTGTCATCACGTAGTTTAACTGAAATCGTTTGCCATTTTGGTTTACCAGCATAGTGGATCTGGCTGTTGTAAATGTGAATAGTTTGATCTTCAAACTGCACATTAGGACGAGCGGCAGATATCACTTGTTTTGTTAGTTCAGTTGTAGGTGTACTAACGCCAAAGTTTTCAAACGACAGACGGAATCTGTATTTGAGCTTTGGCATTAACATGCCTTGCGATGTTGCGCTTTGATCCGATGCTAATGGTACTGTAAAATTAGCTAATGTTGCGATTGCCATGTTTTTTCTCCGTTATTGTCCAAGACCTTTGATAGCGCCAGTATTCTCAAGTCTTAATGGAATGTAAATGAATTCTGCGGCTTTCACTGGTTCAATTGCTACGTCAAGATACAGTTCGCTACGATCAATTCGAGCTGGTGTATTATTAGTTGTATCGCAAACTACCAAGTAGTCATAGATAGCACGTTGACCCACTAATTCTAGTAATAGGCTTTCTGCCGCGCCTTTAATTTCGTTGCGTGTAATCGTGTCGTTTGGTTCAAACACATAAGGTTTAGCCAACTGACTGAATTGTCTACGTAAGTAAACAACTAAACGTGCCACGTTAATACGATCCAAGCTACTTGCGGCCAATTGACGTGTGTATTGTCCGTAAGCAACTAGTCCGCTACCGCTGATAAATGTAATTGGATTTACATGGATTGCGGCCAATGCATCGCGTTGTCCGCTGTTTAGTGCTACTGATTGGAATTCTCCAGTTTGTGCATCAACATATCCTACGGCACTTGCATTGGTAATGCCGCCGCGACGTGTACCGGCTGGTGCAAACCATGGATAGCTGACATTATCGCTTAGAGCAATAGTGCGCAACATCATGTGGCTTGGTGGAACAACAATGTTGTTGCCTAAATTGTCACTGGTGTACCCCCATGGGTAGTAGAAAGCACAATATGGATCAGTTGTTAACAATCCGTCGTCGCCGTTATCAACAGCTCCCTTCTTATTATTACCCCAATTACTTAAACTGGTTGCATCAGCAGACAAGCGAGCTGGAGCATCAGCAACAATAAAGCTGGCTAATGCACGGTCGTAATTTAATGCAATTAATTCATTAACTGCTTCAGGATATCCTGGGCAAGCCAACAAGTTATATAACAATGAATCTTCGTCACGAATAGCTTGATTGCTGTTGATCAATGCCTGCAAAGCCTGTACAACTACTGAACGTTGAGCTTTACGTCCAAATGTTCCGGCACCGTTTGATTGATTAGCCGCAATGCTTACCCAACGATGTGGATAATATGTTGCCTGGCTAACGCCTGCTGGAGCAGATTGACGATAGTTACGTACTGTAAGGTCAACATAGTTTTGTTTGAATTGTTTAACATTGAATGAGCTACGACGAGTGTTCCATAGCAACATGCCTTTTGGATACAGTGCAGGATCTGGGGCATCAAAGTCAACATAATCACTTGCCAATAAATCTACAATGGATCCAATTGGTGCTACGGTAGCTGTACCGCCAGTGAGTCCCTGTCTAGCATCAGCAAATACAATACCGTTTTCACTGGTCTGGTCACTAGTGTCGATTTGTACCCATTTTTTAGTAACACTGTTGTACTTGTACATTGTTGGGTAATTTTCTAAATCGCTTGTGTCAATCCAAATGTCGCCTGTTACAAGTGCAGTAGAACCATCTGATTGTACTGTTGGCTTAGTAGCACTGATGATCGGACCATTTATGTCTGCTGTTGTTACAACATTTCTATAACCTTTCCATGCTGAGCCGCTGTTAATAAGAATATCAACTTCTGCCACGCTGGCATTGTACCATATTGTGCCATCTGCTGTGGTTGTTGATGGAGGTGTTGCGCCGGTTGTTAAACCAGCCGCTAGCAATGAAACTGCTTTCCAGTTACTTGCTACACCAAATGTGTATGTTGCTTCTCCTGACGGTGCTGAATATAAGTTTGCAGTTGTCCCGGCTGTAAACATCAGAGACAACGGAGTTAATGTCACGTTGGCAAAACGAATTTCACCGCCCAATTTATGGTTGATTAACAGTTGATTGCTTGCATTAACACTGGATGTAATATTTACAAACCCAGCCGCATTGATTAAACCAGAAATAGTGGTTGCATCAGCACTGGTACCGGTACCAGTAAATGTAATTGTTTTGGCACTGCTCAAACTAGCACTGCCTTGTAGACTTTCTGCCATTTGGAAAGCATAAGTTGAACTGTTAGTAAATGTAGTAGTTGTACTTGTACTTGTAGTTCCAACAATTTTACTTGTAATTGTAGTAGCACCTGTATTAGCACGAGTATATAAATTAAAAGTAGCTAATGCTGGAGTACCTCGAGCAGAAGGTGTTCCGGATCCTGTATTTGCATCAGTTTCAAAGAATGTATTTTCTGCATCATTAAATTTAACGTATGCTGTGCCTGCCGCAAGATTTAAACCAGCGCCTGCTGTATCTAGGCTATACAATGCTGTTTGAGCGTTGGCATAAACTGGTGCATCGACTGATGCAAAAGAATTTGTAGTTGTACTGTATTTGTAAACTGTAAAACTTGCACCTAAATTAGCATCTGTAGTTTTAATCCATACAGATCCTGTTGGACGAGGATATGTATCTCCAGACTTGAATGTTGGAACACTGGTATGTGCGCTGATTGCTAATGCAGGAGCATAAAAGTCGCCTGCTGTAATTCCCAAACTGGTCAGAGGAGTTCCGCTGGTATTTGCCAGCGTAATCTTGTTTACAGTTCCATCAGCATAGATTATCAATTGACCATCTGTGCCTGTTCCAGCAGTAACGCCTGGAATCAGTGTGGCAATATTACTGACTACTCCAGCAACACTGGTTGCACCTGTGATGATCAGAGATACTTCAGTTTCTGAGCCAGCTAATGATCCAGTAGCTGTTGTTAATGTAATTGGAACGCCGCCGTTTGTTGTACTAACACTGAACAAATTGCCAGTCACTTGGATAACATAATATGTAGTTGCGGCTGAAATACCACCAAATGTTGTGCCAGTGAATACAATAGTATTACCTGGGCTAAGTTTACTACTTGCACCTGTTGCTGTGATCGCACCAGTTGAACCGTCAAGTTTTGTAACTTTGGCAGTTGTGCTTAAAGTTGTACCAGTAATTGTAACGGCTGTGCCGCCTTTAGTTAAACTTACGTTAAAACCGGTGCCTGACAAGTTACTTGCTAGCACATAATAACGTGTAGCGGTTGAAATACCGTTTGCACCAGCCGCAAATTCAACAATGTCGCCTGCCGCTAGTGTGTTAGATGCTGTAACAATGTTATTAAGTACAACTGTACCGGTAACAGTGATCACTGTTTGTGCTGTTGTAGCTGTGGCTGTAATTGCTGTGGTTTGTGTTGGACTAGCAACAATACTAAATGCATCGCTGGCATTTAAAGTAGGAGTACCTGAACCCTGAACAGTTGGCCAAGATTTAGTCCATGCATTACTACCAACTTGTACCCATGTACCTTGATAGTTTTTAAAGAACAATTTGTATGGTGTTGCTGTTACAACTAGTGCATAACTGCCGATTGAACCAATGCTTGCTAATGGATCGCCACTACTTGTGCCGCCAACTTGTTGTGTTGTGCTACTAATAATTGTTGGAGCTTTGTTTGTAAATGTCTGGGCGCCTACGCTGGTTGCTGATAGTGCAGAACCGTTCCATTCAAATATACCAAATACTGAATCTGCTGTGTCAAACCACCAAGCACCGTTAACAGGAGCACCTGCTGGAGCTGTAGTAGTTGGAGCCAATGCGCCTAAATCAACATCAGCACGTACTACGTATGCGCGACTGCTAACACCAAGGTAGCTATATGCCGCTTGGAGTCCATATTCGTTGCGTTCACCTGCGTGAACTGGGTTATTGCTAGCATCTGTTTCGAACATTGGTGTACCAAAAGTACTGCCTAAGTCCATTTGACTTGTCATCAAATAAACTTTGCCTGCATTTGCTTTTAGTGTTCCTAGTGCTGTGCCTGTGCCAGCGCCATTTGCTTTATCTTGTTCGGTTGCTACGATAATTAAAGGTGTTGTACCTGGGGCGGCAGGTGTATAGAAGCTTTCGTCTATTACTGTAACCGCTACGCCTGGGCTGTTCAATTGTGCCATTGTTTAACTCTCCGGTGAATACAAGTTCAATTGTATTTATAGATAAATTACAAATCTGAGCTAGTATAGCACCTGAAAAAGGCACAAAAAAGGCTTAAATATAAAATGCGACCATTATGTAGATGCGGAAGAGCTCCAGTAGCCATCAATTATTACAAAGAAGGGCAACCATACTATCGACGAGTATGCGGTGCTTGCTTACGTGGTGTAAAAATAGCCCGTTGGCAACATGCTGGCTATAAATTAAAAAATACTTGTGATAAATGCGGTTTTAAAAGTCTGCATAAAGAAGTATTTGCTGTTTTTCATGTGGACGGTAACTTAAACAATTGCCGGCATACTAATCTTAAGACAGTGTGTGCTAATTGTCAGAGAGTGTTACATAAGGAAGGGATTCAATGGAAGCAAGGGGATCTTGTACCAGATCTTTGACCTTAGACATAAGCTCGTCAATAGTTCCATCATTAGTTAAAACAGCATCAAATTTAGTGCCAACCCAGGCTGTTTCGCTAGCATGTATTTTTAATTGTTTCATACGGTTTGAAGCAAGAGCCCAATTCATACAGCGGTCGCCTGCATTCATATCCGCGGCATCTCGATACCACTCGGGTTCTGCGCCACGTTTTACACGGATAACAATGCCACCTGCTTCTTTAATTGATTTAATTTCGTTAGGAAAACGACAATCGCTGATAACAATGTCGTCAGTGCTGTTGCGTAGTTTGTTTTCCAAGCTGGCAATCCAGATATCATCGTGAAATGCTCGACGACACACTTCAGTGCCCCAATATTGTAATACCCAACGTGGAGTAAGATTAGGCATGTTTAAGCGTTCACTCCACCAAGGATCTACTTGTTCTCGCCATTCACGGGCTTGTTTTGTGCGACCTTCTAGCATGGTTCTGTCCCAACCAAACACGTATGCCACTGCATCTTTCAAACTGTTGGCAAAACTTTCTCGTCTAAAACCGTGACAGTTAGTCAAATAATCGGCAATAGTATCTTTGCCAGAACCAATAAAACCACACACGCCTATAATCATAGAGCCCCCTAAAGTAACTCTAGTATATAACAGTTTTATTACAGAGTCAAGAGATTTTTAGCCAATAATAAACGTCATTGGGGTTCCGCCGGGAATCAAATCACCAATATCTTTTTCTAATTGAGTGATTTCCGTTGTGCCTTCTGTTTTAAGAGTGGCTCCATTCATCTGAATCCCACTACTAGGACCTGCAATACTAGCAAATTTACTGCGGGCTTCACCTAACATTAGTTTACAGGTAGCTAATGTATAATCGTATAACCATTGTTTGGCATAGATATCTTGTAACAAGACAAAATCGGGGCGATAGTTTTGTGTTTTTAATAAAATTTGTTCGCCTGTAGCAAATGGACGTTGTAGTATAGTCAACATGTGTTTAGTTGGGTTCCAGTTGAACTCAACAAAACTACCGAACATGCGACCGATCAACTTTTGATAGCCTGCATATAGTTCGTACGTAGCAATTCCGCCCATTTGACTGCCGTTCATTAGATATGTGTTTGTGTAGGCCAGATTAAATGGCTCAAATAAACTTCCGCCTGCGCCCATACCAGTACGGCTACCAATACTTCTACGAAAGGCACTTTGCACTAGTATAACTTCATCGGGTAATCTATATTCATTTTGATCTACAGTTAACTCTATAAACAAATAACTTTCTTCCACAGCGTTGCTACTGCGTTGACGTAATTTAGTTATAGCACGGTTCAGTGCTGTTTCATAATGTTTAGGATCTAGTTCAACCTCGATCATGCCGTCACCTAGCATATCTCGCACGTAATCGAACACTTTATTTCGCTCTAATAAGCTGGTACTAGCAGATGTATCTGACATAATTGGATTCTCCACTCATATTTATCTTACGATAAATATCATATGCCAAGATTATCCTTATATAAACCCGAACGTGGGCAAGATTATAAATTCATTGACCGTCAGATTTCTGAAATGTTTCAGGTCGGCGGTACGGACGTATACTTGCACAAGTACATAGGTACACAAACTACTGATTCTAACGGTAATGTGACCACCAAAGATCACACACAAATCCAAGATTTAGTATTGTTAGAAAATCGTGATAGAAAATACGATTCTAGCGTGTATAAACTCCGAGGAATTTACAATGTACAAAACGTTGATTTTAATTTGAGTCAATTTGGCTTGTTTATTGACAACGATACCTTGTACATGACTGTACACATTAACGATTTTATCAAATACATTGGACGTAAACCTATGAGCGGCGATGTTGTCGAACTGCCGCACTTGCGTGACGAGTTTGCGTTCAATGACTACGATGTGAGTCTGCCGCGTTACTATGTTATCGAAGATGTAGGTCGTGCCAGCGAAGGTTTTAGTGCTACATGGTATCCACACTTGTATAGATTAAAAATCAAAAAGATAATGGACAGCCAACAATACGCAGATATTTTTGCACAACCAATTAGCGAAGGCAGTTCGACAACATTACAAGATCTGTTGAGTACTCGTGCCAAAGATTTAATAGTGAATCAAGGAATATTAGATGAAGCCGAAGCCAATGCGCCGACGAGCGGTTATGAAACTAGACAATTCTTTACCCTTGCCGTTGATCCTCTGACAGGACGTAGTATTATAAATCAAACTGCGGATATTACCAATGAAGATGGAAGCATCGACACAGTAACCGCTGATGCTATTGCGGCTACTCCTATACGGCCTGGCTATACTGGATATTTGTTAGGCGACGGTGTGCCAACCAACGGTACAACATTTGGATCAGGTATACAATTTCCAGCCACAGCATATCAAGATGATTTTTATTTAAGGACAGATTTTATGCCCAATAGATTGTTCCGATTTGATGGCGCACGATGGATTAAAGTGGAAGATGCTGTGCGTCAGACCATGACCAATACTGACACACGCAACACATTGAAAACCAGTTTCATTAATAATACCAATACCACTACAGTTGGTGGCGAAACATTCCCAGAACGTTCAAGTCTCAGTGAGGCGCTTAAACCCAAGGCGGATCTATAATGCAGTTTTTTTATGACAAACAAATACGTAGATATCTAGTTCAGATAATTCGCGTATTCAGTAATTTCACAGTAAAATATGGTGATAACACACTGCATCAAATTCCAGTAATGTACGGTGACCCTGATAGACAAGCCGCAACTGTGCTAAGACAAAACAGTGAGAATGTTGTGCAGGCCGTTCCGCGTATTGCTGTACATATTACTGGTCTGCAATTGGATCGTACCAGATTAGGTGATCCTAGTTATGTGGGTAAAATGCATTTTAGAGAACGTGACGTGAACGGCACAGCTTACACTAGTGGTCAAGGAAAAAATTATACCGTTGAGAGACTGATGCCAACTCCATTTAAATTAACAGTCAAAGTTGATATATGGGCCAGTAGTACTGAACAAAAATTACAAATCATGGAACAGATACTGGTACTATTTAATCCCAGTTTAGAATTACAGACCACAGACAACTATATTGACTGGACTAGTTTAAGTGTATTAGATTTAACCGATCTAGCATGGTCAAGTCGCAGTGTTCCGGTTGGCAACGATAGTCCGATCGATATTGCAACCTTAACATTAGAAAGCCCTATCTGGATCAGTCCTCCTGTTAAGGTTAAGAAACTTGGCGTTATTACAAATATTATTACCAGCATTTATGATGGCGTCGGTACCGAAAATTACGGTTACATTGACGGATTAGGAGTAGACAATAGTGGTAATGGGCCAAGTTTAGGTTCAATACTAAGCACACAATCAACAACTATTGCTGGAGGTTTTGGTATACTAGCCATTAACGGCCAAGTACAACTACTAAACCCCGGCGAAAACTCGACTGCTGATAACGATTCATTAGACATTCCGTCTAAACAAGGAACACCTGTTGATTGGTTAGCATTATTAGATCAATATCCAGGAAAATATATTGCTGGGGCTGGGCACATATATCTAATACAACCAACAGGATACGAAGTTTCAGGAACATTTACAGTTAATTCACTAGATTCAACTTTGTTATCTGTTACATGGAACACCGACACGTATCCTAGTAATACAACTATCACCAGTTCATATCGTGCTAGTCCTGGAACGTTTGATGCAATTATTAATCCATTGACATTTAATCCTATAGATAATACACCAGTAGCTGGTAGAAGATACTTGTTAATAGACGATATTGGTGATGCACAAACAAACACCGATACAAATAATTCTGTAGCATGGGGCACCTTAATTGCTAAAGCAAACGATATAATAGAATATAATGGAACTGCATGGACTGTTGTATTTTCCGCGGCTCAGAACGAAGACAATCTCATCTATCAAACGAATATATACACTGGAGTTCAATACAAATGGAACGGAGTTTCATGGGTTAAGAGCTTTGAAGGTGAATATAGGGCAGGTGCATGGAGACTAGTACTGTAAGAGATCGTATTGTTTGTAGTGGCGCATTAATTTACGCTAGAAATACTCACAGATTTTTACTATTACAAAAAGCCACAGGCAAACATGCTGGTACTTGGGGGCTTGTAGGAGGCACCACTATCGAAGGTGAAAATCCGTGGCAGGGTTTACAGCGTGAAATTACCGAAGAAATTGGTGCAATACCCGATATTAAAAAAACACTTCCGTTAGAAACATTTGTCAGCAATGACTTTGTATTCCATTTTCACACGTATCTATGTGTGGTTGAAAATGAGTTTGTTCCTGTATTAAGTTCTGAACATAACGGCTGGGCATGGTGTGCAATGGATGCGGCTCCTAAACCATTACACCAAGGGCTACGTACCAGTTTTACTAACCGTGCAATTCGCACAAAACTTCAAACTGTATTTGATATCGTAGATTTAATCTAAGTCATATTTCGTCATTGATATTTTTCTTAACAGTAAATATCACACAGCTAACTAAAGGGTGATATATGATCGAAGAAAAAGATAATCCAAGGGGATTAATGGTAAAAAAAGTTGCCAAAATGTTTCCTACGCACTTGTTAGGATATGACAATCCTAATTTTGTAGATCAAAATAAAAAAATTATCGAAATTCTAGAAAAAGAAGCATTTTCTCCGGGGCCGCAACAGCCTTGGCAAACCTTAGATAATCATTTAGAGTTACGTCCAGAATTTAAAGATTTCTTCGATTGGGTTCAACAGTGTTTGGAAGACTATCGTAGAACATTTATGTATCATTGCGATGAATTTAAAATTGTAATCTCCTGGGCAAATAAAGCAGATCAACACGGATCGCATAGAATGCATGTACACCCTAATAGTTTTATATCAGGAGTGTATTATATTAGTGAAAATCCTACTCCAACAATATTTGAAGATCCGAGGTATCAAACTCGTAGCGGGTTTACAGTTGCTAGCCATGCTAGGATGGACGATAGTGTATTTGTTGCACCAGCAGAGCAAGGAACTTTAATATTGTTCCCTTCTTGGATGCCACATTTTACTGAAGCCGCACCTTTTGAAGGCATTAGATACACAATCTCTCTTAATGTAGTCCCTGGTGGAATAACCAATAAGGGTAGTTTAACAGAATTTAACTATTAGTATGAATTCCAAAGAAATTAATTTATTACCTAACTTATTAGATAGAAAAATAGTAGACATAGTACATAAAAAATTATTACAATGCCCTAGGTGGCTAGTTGCTACTAATAACGTCAACATTAAATTATTTCAAATGGGTGAAAATGCTACTGATAGTGGGTTAATCATGCGTTCGTACGAAAATAACGAAACAGATTTTAAAGGTTCTCCTGATAATAATGAAGATCCTGTTTTTAGACAATTAAATTTTTATGCTGATTTAATTTTAGACTTATGTTTGCAGGCGTGTGTTGATAATTTAAAATTTGGCCGGGCGCCTATATTTAAAAATGCGCAACCAATTAGATATTTTTGGAATTATTATCACAATACAAGTAAAGGCACAATTCATGTAGATTTAAATGAACCAAATCATTGGAGTATAATTTTATATTTAAATGAGTGTCCAGAAGGCGGTACCGTAATTATAGATTATGACGGAAATGAAACCACTATCCCGCATATTCCTGGTGATGCCGTAATTTTTCCAGCTTCGATGAAACATTACGGATTATCACCTAACTCGATTAACCATAGATGCTGTTTAAATATTTTATTTAAAGCAGATAGAATACAAAATGTAGTATATATGAACAACAAGCAGTTGTCCGCACAGGAATTAAATAATGAATAATAAACTAACAGACTTTATTTTAGTAAAAAATGTAATATCAAAAGACATTTGCGAAAAAATTATTGAAAAAACTAAGGATGCAACTTGGCAACAACACGCCTGGTATGATAATACCACCGAGTCGAGATCTTCAGCCAAAGAAAAAGAGTTGGATGTGCTATTCCCAACGTCCGACGTATCACAACTAGTATTTGAACATGTTGTTAATAGTTTTAGTACGTATGAAGCTATATGTAAACCGCTAAGTTCTGAAGCAAATTTTAACGGAACAATAAGTCAGTGCTGTCCAATAAGACTTAATCGATATAACAAAAATACATGGATGCGACCACACTTCGATCATATATATTCTTTGTTTGACGGTGAGCACAAGGGAATTCCAGTGTTGTCACTGATTGGGTTACTTAATGATGACTTTGAAGGCGGCGAATTAACATTTTTTGATGATTATAAACTTGATTTAAAACAAGGAGATGTTGTTGTTTTTCCTAGTTGTTTCTTGTACCCACATAAAGTGAATGAAATCACCGGCGGCACAAGATATAGTTTTGTTAGTTGGGCGTGGTAACTTATGAAAACAATATATTACGCACCGAGCATAGATAATTATCAGTCGCCGTTTGATCATCCGTTAGTGGACGATGTGGCATACATTCCGCCACAACCGTTTTTATCGTATTTTAAAGACAGTCACAATCAGCACACTTATGCTAAATGCCCGGCTTGGAAAACTTCTTTTAAAAATAGCTATGTTTTCTTTTCTCAAATGGACGTTGAAATTACATACAATAAAGAAACCGGTGTTGTAGACGATGAATCGTGCAACTATTGTACTTTTGATGAAGCAAAAGGTTTAATTTACGAATTATTGCCCGGCGGTAGCAAACGTAGACACAAAGAACCTCCGCCTTATAACGGAGTTGCTGTTGGACAACTTAATCAACATTTATTGTTTTGGCCCAAAGACGAAAAAAATAAGAATATGTGGTTAGAAATACAACCTATACCCGACATGATTCGCACACATAATGCCGAACTTATAGGCGGAGAGTTTCCTTTTAGTAGATGGCACAGGTCTGCTCTATTTGCTTTTAAATTCCATGATGAAAAAACAGTGTTCAAACGTGGTGAACCTTTGGGGATTATTAAATTTAAAAATTTAGACAACTATTCAGAAGACATAGAGCTACTAAAAACTTATCCTACAGACTATATCTTCCGTAAGTCTGAAAGTCAAACTCGATTAAAAAACTATTTGCCGGGGAAATCTTGGTCTTTAATTAAAGATGCTCCTGCTAAACTTTGTCCGTTTAAAAACTTTTGGAAAAAATAATGCGTGTTGATTTGTTTGCAATACCTATATTCATTGACCAAGTTGATTTGACTAAGATCGAAATTACACAGACTAGTTTTGACCCAACATGGCATAGCAATACACCTAGCAATTATTTGCATCAGCCCAATATCCATCCGGATACGTTTGATTATCTAAGCAGTATTATTGACAAGCATTTACAATCGACCGGAAATTATAAAAATCCAACTATTAGTGCAATGTGGCGTAATAATTATACTATTACTGATACACAAGAAGTACATATACATGCAAAATCCCAGTGGAGTTTTATAATTTATGAAACTGTTGCCGAATCTAAAACAGTATTTTTAAATCCTGCTTGGAAATCAATAGACTCACAGATTGGGCCCGATGTTAATAGTTTGCCTATGAGCTGGAAGCCTGAAGTTAAAGCTGGCACTATGATAATTTTTCCTAGTTTCTTAGAACATTTTGTACTAGCTGGTAATGTTGGAACTACTATTGCTGGTAATATTAGTTTAGAATATAGTAATTCAGAGGAAGTTACTCGTGGATTATAAATTATTTCAGTCTAAATATATCGGCGAACATCAGCAAGCATTTATAGATCAATGCCAGGAAATTAAATTGTCATTTAACGGAGAAGATACTACTGCAAGTTATTACAAATATAACTTATTTGCTATAACTTCTGGATCTATCTATTTTTATAATTTATTTAAAGAGTTACGTAATACTATTCGTCAAGAAATACCCAATAAACCGTTATGGTTTCAAGCGTGGGTTAATATGCATACACAGGATAAAGTGTTAGATTGGCACGATCATGCGTGGGATTATCATGGGTACATCTCAATAGATCCAAAAGATACGACCACTGAGTTTAAAGAATATACAATAATAAACAAAGCGGGTCAAATATATTTTGGGCCTGGTAGAAGATTACATCGCGTCAATGTTTTAACACCGTATAACGGCGATAGGATAACTATAGGATATGATATAACAACTGAGCCTATTATGCACACTGGATGTGCTGGTTTATTCCCACTATTATGAGAGAAAATTTATGCCATTAATGAGTCTTTTTCCAACACCATTATATAAAGATGGTGCTACACTAAAAAATTATGATCCTGTACAATTGGAAATACAGGCCACTGTAAAATATATCAAAGATAACGACGATTTAGAAAACGTATCTTACATCTATAAAGATGCGGCCAAACGTAAACAAGAAAATCCGTTAGGCGGTTATTTTATCTCCGATGATTTAATTGGCAAACATAAATTAGTAAACTTAGAAGCACGTATCTACGAAGCACTAGATCGCTATCTCAGTGCAGTTGAATGGACTACTATTATCAATAATCCAGATCCAGTAGTACCAAATCTCAAAGGTGGCAATTTTAAAATCATGAATTCATGGATTAACATTGCTGAAAAAGGTGTTAAACACGATTATCACGCTCATCCTGGATATACAATTTCTGGAGTATACTATTATAGGATAAGTGATGAGCAAGGTGGTATTTGTTTTAATAATCCCAACATGATGATTTATAACTGTGGATTTCCCGAGGGTCGTATGAGTCCGCAAAGTATTGAGTTGATACCCAAAGACGGTGATATTGTATTATTTCCCGCTTGGCTACAGCATTGCACTATCGAAAACGAAACAGACGAAGAACGCATTAGTGTTGCGTTTAATATTAATTTTATTCCTCCGGCACAGAAAGGAAATAATAATGGCTCTTAAGAAAACTATTGAATTTGAAGGCAAAAAAATTGTTGTTTACGAAAATGTGTTTAATAGACGACAAAATATAGAAATATATCACAATGTTGTCAATTCCGAATATGTTAGATCAAATATCGATGTATATCTATTAAACAACAAAGATAGGGATGTCAAATGGAAAAGCATCATAGATTCTAACTCTCCGCTGTCTCATACTATTAACCCTAGATATGCATCTGTAATAAGCGAAATAAATTGGGGTAAGGCTGAATGCCGAGATCAATACATCAATTATGGAGGCCCTACCACTGTTGATGTTATACATTCAGACACTGCTGTGGAAGAGAAAAATGTGTGGACCATTATACATTATGTAAATCATACGTGGGATGTCAATTGGCACGGCGGCACGAATTTTTATAACGACGATCTAAGCGATATAATTTATTCGTCTATAATCAAACCAGGAAGTTTAATTGTATTTGATCCCACAATTCAACATTCTTCAACAGCCCCGTCTATACTTGCAGAATATGCCAGATATACTGTTGTTACCAAAATAGCAAGTTTGGAATAATTTATTTTTTATATTTTTCTCTATTTCTAAACTGCTCACGATTTGCCTTTTCGTCTAATTCATTAAAAAAATCTCTTAGATCAGGAGGTGGAAGTAGCGGGTCGTCAATACCCCTATCCTCTCTTAGCTGTTCATTGATAGCACAACGATTTAATCTATAGTTAAAAGACATGCTAATACGAAATCCCTTACTTGGCAACTGGCCTCCATGCCAGAAATATGAAGGAAAAAATATTGCACGATTTAATTTCCAAGCTGTCCTAAAAATTTCTTTGGGTTTTGGTAAATCTCCGTTTTCATCAGGCTTTGGGCTATCATAAAATATAGTGTCGCCATCTAACCCGTCCAAATAGTATACCATGGTCCACATGTCTAAATCGTCCCAGTCGTAGTGTAATCCTAATTCTTCATTGCTGGGTAAAGTACCATTGAAATGTACACGATGAATATTCACTACTCTGGCATCTGGCATTATTTTTGGCATTATTTCATCTTGCCATAGATCATTAAAAACACTACAAATACCTTCATGATCTCCAGCAAATGGGCCGCGTAAGGATCTATGTGTGCCTGCCATGGCAACCCAAATTCCAAAAAATCTTTCGTAATCCAGTCGAGTTCCGGCAAGACCGTACTTCCATCGAGGAGCTTCTGCGATTCGGTTGCGCCAGCTGTTAAACAACCACTCAGGAGCAACATCGTCAACAACAAATATTTTATTAGTGTCTATATATGGTTTGGTCATATTTTTCCTATGAAGGTATAACATTGAAATTAATTACAATTCTAACATCTGCGGTTCGTGGTGTGTTTGACGAATGTAAAAGATTACCGTCAAACACCACTAGTCGACCACGCTTAGGTGTAATTGTTTTTTTTACAGTTAAATTAGATAAATCAGCACTGTCATATCGTTGATTAAAAATAACAGTGTCGCCGTCTGCGTCGTTGGCATAGTATATCGCTGATATCAAATGTGTTTCGCCAACTATGTCAACATGCGGCATACCATAAGATGCTTCAGCTATTCCTCTAATTGGCAATTTTAAATTCATCTTGATTCTTAACAGTTGTGTGTATGTGGTAGGTAGCGCCGATAATACTGAAACAATAGACGGAAATATACTGGATGTTGGTCGGTCCTGATTCCATATGGTATGCACAAATTGTGGACCGTCAACTGAATCA
>Ga0304728_1000637_pt1 | contig 28958 bp, 27 predicted proteins | sample C_130625_MF_Meta_FD_190476 | JGI IMG/M metagenome (GOLD analysis project Ga0304728, IMG submission 190476) | Freshwater microbial communities from Lake Croche, Canada to study carbon cycling - C_130625_MF_MetaG (v2) (version 2) | ecosystem: Environmental > Aquatic > Freshwater > Lake | place... | reverse complement strand
CGTTCCACTATGTTTTTAGCAAGCACGCGGGGCGTGCCATAACAAAGGGGTGGCCATGGCCGACGAAATTCTTGTAGAGCAGCGCGGACACGTCACGCTGATTACCATCAACCGACCAGAAGCACGTAACGCCATGAACCGCGCCGCCGCCATTGGTCTGAGCGACGCTCTGGACGCTGCCGAAGCCGACGACAATGTCTGGGTCGTTGTCCTCACCGGTGCGGGCGACAAGGCCTTCTCCGCGGGTATGGACTTAAAGGCTTTCGCCACCGGCGAATTCCCCATCACCGACAAGGGCTTTGGGGGCATCACCAAGCGCGACTTCTCCAAGCCACTCATCGCGGCCGTCAACGGCTCAGCACTCGCCGGTGGTTTTGAAATGATGATTTCTTGCGACATGGTGGTCGCGGCCGACCACGCGAAGTTCGGAATTCCCGAAGCCGCTCGTGGTTTGGTGGCCGGAGCGGGTGGCCTCATTCGCCTCGCCAAGCTCATCCCTCTCGCACTCGCCTACGAAATGGCGCTCACTGCGGAACCTATCGACGCCGCCCGCGCCTTCCAACTGGGTCTCGTCAATCAGGTGGTTCCTGGCGAGGAGGTCATCGACGCCGCCCTGCACTTGGCCGAACGAATTGCCAAAAACGCTCCCTTGGCGGTACGTACCTCCAAGAGCGTGATGAAGCAGTCGCGCGAACTCACTGAGGACGCCTCCTGGGCCATCAACGACGCCGCTTTCGGCATGATTGGGCAATCCTCCGACGCCATGGAAGGCGCCATCGCCTTCGCCGAGAAGCGCGCACCGAACTGGCAGGGTAAATAAGGATGTTGGCCACGGCCCACCTGGCCAGCGGCCTCGCGATAGTGCGGATCAGTCTGCACGTGCTCGCCGCCACCATATGGGTAGGTGGCCAGTTTGTCCTCGCAGGTTTGCTGCCCACGCTTCGCTCCATGGGAGGCGACGCGCCGACGCGCGTGGCCCGTGCCTTCGCCCGTCTGAGCTGGCCCGCCTTCGCCGTCTTACTGGCGACGGGAATCTGGAACAATCTGGCCGTCACGAACGCTGAGCATCAGGATGGACCGTGGATGGCCGTTTTGATGGCCAAAATGTCACTAGTAGTAGTCGCGGGGCTCGGCGCCTGGATTCACAGTCGACCAGTTCCCCCTCGCACCAAGGGTATTTCCGCCGGAGTGGGTCTTATGGCCTCAGTGGGAGCCTTGGTGTTGGGCGTGGCCCTCGCCGGCTAGGTGCCCTGACGGGGGTGCCGAGCGACTGCTAACTTTGCCGTAGGCAACTAGGAGGACTCATGTTCGTTAACAACTTGGCCAGTGGTGACACGCTGATTGTGATTGTCGTAGCTGCAGCCCTGCTGTTCGGTGGCTCCGCCATCCCCAAGCTGGCGCGCAATTTGGGATCAGCGAAGAACGAATTCGAAAAGGGACTCGAAACTTCCAAGGCGAAGAAGTCGGCCGCCGCGGCACCCGAGGCCACTCCTGACGCTGACGACGAACAGGCCTAGGCCCTCCGTCTTACTTTCGCCCGCTCGTAACGAGTAGGCACCCATATTTCTTGCCGCGAGCATTGTCGCGTCGCGTCGCCGAGCGGCTAGTTTTAATACGTGGATTCGACGCCCCAGCCCCCCCAGGGTTCGCCGTCTCGCTCCCGACGGCCACGCCGTCTGGCAGCGCTGATTGCGCTACCTCTCACCGCCCTCTTATTGTCGGGATGCACCGTCCCGTCCTTCGGGGCCAAGAAGTCCGACACCGTCACTGGACGATCCACCTATCAGCTCTGGCAGGGTTTCTCCATCGCCGCCGCGGTCATTGGTGGCTTCGTGATTTTGCTCATCGTGATTGCCGTTATCCGTTTTCGTGCGAAGGGCGCCACCATTCCGCGCCAGAGCCAGTATCACCTCCCGCTAGAAATTGCCTACACCATCATTCCCATCGTCATGGTGTTCGTCCTCTTCGGATACACCGTGGTGGTTGAAAACAAAGTGGTGGCCGAGCCCGCCACTCCCTATCAGGTCAGCATCAATGCCTTCCAGTGGGGTTGGAAGTTTTCCTACCCCGGCACCAACGCCCTCATTGTGGGACACACCAACCAAAACCCGATGATGCTCATCCCCGTCGGCGTCCCGGTGCACTATACGCTGACTTCGACGGATGCCAACCACGGTTTCTACGTGCGCGACTTCAACTTCTCCCGTTTGGCCATTCCTGGTATCAAGAATGAATTCAGTTTCCAGGCCATCGACACGGGGACCTTCAATGGACAGTGCACGGAACTCTGCGGTTTGTACCACTCGCTGATGTACTTCCGCGTGAAAGTCGTGACCTTGCCCGAATTCCTGGCCTGGGAGAAGAAGTTTGATACGCCTGCCGGCGCCGCCGCCGCGCAAGCCGCGAACTTGGTTGTCGAGCAGGAAACATCCAGCATCATCCCCACCAAGCCCACCGGTACGACAGGAACGAAGATATGAGCGAGCACGTCGACACCCTGACCCACGACGATCACGCCAGCCACGAGCACCACGGGGCGACGGGAATTCTGAATTGGCTCACCACCACTGACCACAAGATCATTGGTATGAGTTACACCATCACTTCGGTGGTCATGATGCTGATTGGCGGGGCGCTCGCCGAAGTCATTCGCATCCAACTCACCACCCCCACCGGAAGTCTCGTGACGTTCTCGCAGTACAACCAGCTCTTCACCATGCATGGATCAGTAATGATCTACCTCTTTGCCGGGCCCTTCGCCTTCGGCGCCTTGGCCAACATCATCGTGCCCTTGCAAATTGGTGCCCCCGACATGGCCTTTCCTCGGCTGAACGCGCTGAGTTACTGGCTCTACCTCACCGGAAGCCTTACCATGCTGGCGGGCTTCTTTACCACTGGTGGCGCCGCCAACTTCGGTTGGGTCGGATACGCCCCGATGACCGACTCCGTCAACGCCCCCGGCGTGGGAACCGACTTGTGGATTGGCGCTTTGCTGCTGACCGGATTCTCGGCCATCTTTACTGGTGTGAACTTGGTCGCCACTATTTACTACCTACGTGCGCCCGGCATGACTTTGTTCCGCATGCCAATTTTCACCTGGAACCTCTTGGTCACGGCCATCTTGATTCTCCTCGCCTTCCCCGTGTTGACGGCTGGTCTCATCATGTTGTTCTGTGACCGTCACTTCAGCACCCACATCTATACCGTGGTGGGCGGTGGCTCTCCCGTGCTCTGGCAGAACATCTTCTGGTTCTGGGGCCACCCGGAGGTCTATATCTTGGCCTTGCCCTTCTTTGGCATGGTGACCGAGATCATCCCGGTGTTCTCTCGCAAGCCCGTCTTTGGCTACAAGGGAATGATTTTTGCGACCTTATCCATCGCGGCGTTGAGCCTCGGTGTGTGGGCGCACCACATGTTCACCACCGGTGTCGTACTGCTGCCTTTCTTCTCCATCATGAGTCTGTTAATTGCGGTGCCCACCGGCATCAAGATCTTCAACTGGATCGGCACCATGTGGGGTGGACAGATTTGGTTCTCGACGGCCATGTTGATGTCCATCGGCTTCGTGATCACTTTCCTTATTGGTGGCCTTACGGGTATCTATCTCGCTAGCCCGCCACTCGACTTCTTCACTCACGACACCTACTTCGTGGTGGCGCACTTCCACTCGGTGGTCATGGCCTTGGTGCTGGGCGCCATGGCGGGCTTGTATTACTGGGCTCCCAAGATGACCGGCTACCTGCTCGATGAGCGTCTGGGGAAAATTCAGTTTTGGCTGCTCTTCATCGGTACGCAGGTCTTCACCTTCCCGCAGTACATCGTGGGACTCAACGGCATGCCCCGACGCATGGCCTTGTATCCCAATAGCCCCGAATGGCAAACTCTCAACGTGTGGTCATCCATCGGGGCACTCATGATTGGTATTTCTACCTTGGTCTTCGCCATCAACTGCTTCTACAGCTGGAAGCGCACGCCGGCCGGTGACAACCCCTGGGACGCGCACACCCTCGAGTGGTTCACTACCTCGCCACCGCCGCATCACAACTATTACCGCCTGCCCAAGATCCGCTCCGAGCGTCCTACCTGGGACTACAACCACCCGGACAAGCCCGCGCTGGTCCACGGTCACAACCACGATGGAGAATCGTCATGAAGAATGAAGGACGCATCCTGCTCGGCCTCGGCCTGTTCTTTCTCATCATGTTCGGGTTCTACTGGCCCCTGAGTCACGAGCAGTCTGGTTCGACCATGATGTTCTTCGCCGTCTTGCTCGGTTTCCTCCCCGGTGGGTACTACTACTGGTGGAGCCGTCGCATGAAGCCCCGCCCCGAAGACAGCGACGACGCCGACATGGCCGAGAGCGCTGGATTCATCGAATCCTTCCCCGGTTCGTCCATCTTTCCCTTTACCTTGGGGATGGGTGCCTGGATGAGCGTCATGGCCATGATCTTTGGTATCTGGTTGGCCATCCCCGCTCTGTCATTGATTGTGTGGGCCTTGCTCGGCGCCACCGCCGAAGCACGCCGCGGCGGTCACCACTGAGCGCTTAGCGCACCACGATGGTCGCCGACCATCGACCCCGAGTTCCCGTGCACATGAGGGCCTCGCCGCAGCTCGTCCGTGACGCGCTCAGCACCACGCGACCGACGTGCTGGGCTCGATAGCTGATGGAAATCGTTCCGCAGCCCATTCCGGGGAAACACGACCCTGGGCCGGTGCGCGGCGCTGGGTGGTACACCGCGGGCCCCGAGGGTCGGAGATTGGCATTCGAAGGGGCGAGAAAACCCCAATAGGTGCTGTGCAGGACCACGGTCACCGTACGTCCCACCACCGTATTTTCACTCTGGTGATTAGCAGCTTCGCTCAGTGAGAGATTTCCGGTAGTAGCTGCGCCCACGGGAGCGACCGAGAGCATGAGGGTCGCGAGCACGCTGCTGAGGAGTCCGAGTCGTTTCATCTCATCAAACTATCCCGCACTGCGTCACGACCGGCGGCACTTCCCAAATTCTTAGGAACCCGCTCGCGAGATCTCAATCACCGTGAGGTCGTCTCCGAGGTGAACCTCACCGGGGAATTCGCTCGCCAAGGCACGCCACTCGTCGTACTGCCCCAAGGGCGGGGCGGGAACGTAGTGAGTGAGAATCAGGTGACGCACGCCACCACGACCGGCCGTCGCCACCGCGTCGGGAACCGTCGAGTGATAGTCCAAAATGTCTTGGAATCGCTGACGCGGCACCAGCTTGACCAAGTCCTCGCGGATCACCGTTTGCACGTAGGCGTCGGCACCGGCCACGAGGGCGTCGAGACCCACGCAAGGAACTCCGTCACCACCCATGACCACGTCAACGCCGTTGGCGCTGATGCGATAACCCACCGTGGGCTCCACCGGGGCGTGATTCGTCGCCCCCACCAGAACGGTGGCCGAGCCCACCAGGAAGGATTCCCCCGGGACTACTTCCACCACTCGGACGTCGGGACCGGAATCGAGATCGGCGTGGTGGGCAATGCGGTAGCTGATGTCGGGGGCCAGCATGTCCAGAAGTCCGTCAATCACTTGTTGCGTCCCCGGAGGTCCGTAGACGGTCAGCGGCGTGGTGACGGGGCTCATGACCCAGTGGGTGGTGATGACGTCGTTGAGATCACAGATGTGGTCACTGTGCAGGTGCGTGAGCAAAATGGCGTTGATGAAGGGTGGAATAACCCCCGCGCCTGCGAGACGCATCACAACCCCACGACCGGCATCGACCAAGATAATCAGACCTTCGGCGCGCACCAAGCTGGACGGTCCCGCGCGGTTCGGGTCCGGGAGGGGGCTACCCGTGCCGAGCAATACGACGTCGAGGTCGCCCATTACTTAACGACCGTGTAGGAGTTTTCGAATTCGTCCTGCAGCACGGTGGCAACTTCACCACTGGTGTCGCAGATGAGTTCCTCCTCCAACACCCGCGTCCGGTAGGACCAGCCATCGGGCATGTTGAGTCGCTCGCCCAGTGTGGCCAGCGTGTCGAGGTTGATGTTCGGGTCCACGCCCTGGCAGAGAGCCTGCATGACGTAGACCACACCGTCGGGGTTCACGAGTTCGAAGACCGGCTTGCCGGCGTCCCAAAAGAACACCGCGCCGCGGTTCACGTAGCGCTCGATGTAACTACCTACGAGGGCTTCCTTGCCGAGGTCCACGGTGGCGATGCGACGCATCAAGATGCCGTTGAATTCGCGCATCACGGGATCCACCACGGCCACTTTGGTGCCCATGCCGTCAAGGACCCATTCCCGCGGGCCATTGAGCTTCACGAGGACCGCTTCCATCTCCTTGGCGATGTCCTCGGCCACGAGTCCGTCCCAGAGTTCCTGCGGGCAGTCATTAAGAAGTTGGGTGCCGTAGACGTGGGCCTGAAGTCCCGTCTCGTTGAGGAATATGGCCAATACTTCGCCGTAGCGCTGGCCGCGCTGATTATCTACGAGTCGTTGCTGGGACATGGAGCGCCTCTTTCGGGTGTGAAAACCTACGCCCTAACTTTTAGCACAGTTTCTGCCACAACTTTGCTCTCGAGGGGCAATTGGCGCTTTAGCGCTCGACGGTGCGTACACCCGTGTCCGACGTATCTCCGGCCGGAGCCTCGGTAATGAAGGTCGGTAGCGCAATGGCAGTGTGGTGCGTCAGTGCGTCATCCGGGTGAATAGGGGCAGAAACGGCGTCGTAGCCACCTTCGGCATTACGCGTCACCAGATTCGCGGTCTTACGTTGGCTCGATCCTTCGAGGGCGCGCAATTCCTTGGCAATACGCAGAGTCAAGGGGTAGGCAATCAGCGGGACCGCGATCGTCAAGATACGCATTGCCCAGAGAACGGTCGCCAAGTCGAGGCGGAAGAAGTTCGCGATGACGTCCGTGGAAGAGGCAATAAAAAGAATGGCAATCAGCGAGAAGAAGGCCACTCCGAATGCCGTGCGCTGCGGGTTGTCCTTCGGACGCTCGAGGAGATGGTGGATGGAGCGGTCACCCGTGATCTTGGCCTCAATCGCCGGCCAGGCCATGATGATGTTGAAAATCACACCGGGCAAAATGACGGAGGGAATGAACACTTCAAACGGAATGGTGTGGCCGAAGCTCTGGAAGGTCCACGAGGGCCAAATTCGCAGAGCCCCGTCCAAGAAGCCCATGTAGAAGTCGGGCTGCACGGCGTAGGAGATGCGGGCGGCTTCGTAAGGTCCAAACTGCCAGATGGGGTTGATCTGCGCGGTGGCCCCCAAGAGGCCGATGACACCGGCGACCAGCAGGAGGAAGCCCGTGGTCTTGGCCATGAAGATCGGGAACATGGGCGAACCCACGACGTTGTTTTCGGTACGGCCCGGACCGGGAAACTGAGTGTGCTTTTGACGCACCAGCAAGAACAGGTGTGCGCCGACCAAGCCCACGATGATGGCGGGCAGGAGGAGGACGTGCAGCACGAAGAAGCGGGGAATCACCGCGGTACCGGGGTAGTTACTTCCGAAGAGGAAGAAGGACAGGTACGAGCCCACGAGCGGAATGGATTCGGTGATGGAGAAGGCGATGCGAATACCAGTACCCGAGACCAAGTCGTCGGGAAGCGAGTAGCCCAGGAAGCCGTTTCCGATGCCCAAAATCAACAAGATCACGCCGATGAGCCAGTTAGTCTCTCGCGGCTTGCGGAAGGCGCCGGTAAAGAACACGCGGCCCATGTGCATCACGATGGCACCCACAAAAATGTCGCAGGCCCAGTGGTGCATCTGACGCATTAACAGTCCGCCACGCACGGCGAACGAAAGGTCCACCGAGGATGCGAAGGCTTGGGTGACGTGCTGCCCGTAGAGCGGTGCGTAGGAGCCGCGGTAGGTCACGAGAGCCGTGGAGGGTACGTAATACAAGGTCAAGAAGACGCCGGTCGCCAGCAAAACGACGAAGGAGTACAGCGCAATTTCACCCAACATGAAGGACCAGTGGTCGGGAAAAATCTTGTCCATGAAGGTGCGCCCACCCTTGGCCACACCGAGGCGCTCATCGAGCTCGTTAACCGCCTGACCCAATTTTCCGTAGGGCCCAAGGGCCTGCTTCTTAGCCCGCTTCGTGGTGAGAGATGAATCGCTCATGAACGCTCCCAGAATCCAGGGCCCACGGCCTCGTGAAAGTCACTTTGGGCGCGAATGAAACCTTTGGCGTCCACGTAGATCGGCAGCTGCGGTAACGGTCGCGGGGCGGGACCAAAATTAGGAATAGCGCCGTTGGTCACGTCGAACATCGACTGGTGGCAAGGGCAGACCAAGAGTTGCAACTTCTGCTCGTAGAGGCCTACGGGGCAACCGAGGTGGGTGCAGAGCTTGGAGTAGGCCACGTATCCCGACGGGCCCCAGGTTTCACGACCTTTTTGCGTGGTGAAATTACTGTTCGAAATACGAATGAGCACGGTTTGATCCACTGCTTGACCGTTATCGGTCTCTTCTTTGCCTTCAGGGAAAATTGTCACGATGGATCCCACGGTGAGGTCGTCAACGTGCACGCGACGTCCGGTGACGTCCACCGCGAAAGTGCCCTTCTTCCAGTCAGTGTGTTGCAAGGTAGTACCGGGAAGTGGTCCGAGACTGCGAATGAGTGGGAAGAGCGCGGTGATGCTGAACACGCCCAAGCCGCCACCCAAAAGACCGGCGAGAAGCTTGCGGCGCTTGATCACGCCGCCGCCACGGTCCACGATGGCCGCGGTAAAGGCGTCGCGATCGGCGGCGGAATTCGCCAGCACGTGACGTTCCTCCACGAAAGGTCCTTGTGGCATGAGGTACTTACCCCAAGCAATCAAACCAATGCCGAGGAAGGTCAAGCCCATTCCGAAAGTGAAGCCCAGAATCCAAGGTTGGGCGTTGATCCAATAGGCCCAGCCGAAGCAAGCCTCAAGCACCATGCCGGCGACGAAGAGGACAGCGATGCGACGCTCAACGTCCTGGGGGTTCTTCGCTAAGGGCTGAAGACGCGGGTCGTTTTCGCTCACGCTCGAGAGCGTTACGGGAGTGTGGTGTTCGGTCACAGTCGGTCTCCTACCCAGAATCCGGCAAGGGCCAACAGCCCCACACCGAGCGATAAGGCCACGAACCCTTCACCCACGGGACCCAAACCACCGAGACCAAAACCACCAGGGTTCTGAGGGTGTTGGATGGAGGTGCCGACGAAAGCCACGATGTCACGAACTTGTGCGTCAGAAAGGTTTCCCGTGAAGCGGGGCATGTTACCGGGACCGGTACGAATGGCTTCGGCGATCTGATTGGCCGGAATGTGGCGAAGGCTCGGTGCGTAGGTACCCGACGCCAAAGCGTCACCGGCACCTTCAATGGTGTGGCACGCCGCACAGTTCAATGCGAACAACGCGGCGCCGTCGGACAAGTTGGCTCCCTTGGTGTTGACCGAGGGGATCAGGGTAAGCCCTGGCCACTTCGAGTTCACCCAGGCGGCGATGGCCAGCGCTTGGGTGTGCGTCAGCCTGGGAGCCTTTCGAATTGCTTGCACATTTCCTGGCTGAACGGCGGGCATACGACCCGACTCAATCCAAAAATCAATGGCAGCCGGACCTACGCCTTGAAGGCTGGGGTATTGCTCCGTGCTGCCATCGGTGGGATGACCGTTGGCCTCGCTACCGTGGCAACTCGCACAACTCTGCATGAACAATGCCTCGCCAAAGGCTTCGAGTGAAGATGGCGGCAGATTGTAGGTAATGGCGGAGTTTCCGTAGGAGGTGATGGTGCCATTGGCATCGCGAACGACGACCGAGGAGTTGGGTGTCCCGGCATTCGCTCGCGAGGTGGCGTACGGAGCGTCCTTTGCGCCCGCGCCGAGCGCAAAGAAGGACACGGTTGAGATACCAATAACTCCTGCGAGTGTCAAGGTACGAGTGATGTGGCGAGGAGAAATTTTCATGATTTATTTGAGGAGAAAGAGTGCCGAGTACAAACCAACCCAGACCACGTCGACGAAGTGCCAATAGTAACTAACCGCTTGGAAGGCTGACAGCTCACCCGGTCCTCCGGAAATACCCTTCATGCGATAGGCCAAGAAGATCATGGCGACCAGTCCGAGGAATACGTGGAGTCCGTGAAGTCCGGTGGAGATGTAGAAGATGGAGCCGAAGGCGTTGGTGTACCAACGGGTTCCGAGGTGCAGCCATTCATAGAGCTGGTTCGCTACGAAGACCGCTCCCATAAAGAAAGTGATCCATACCCAGCGCTTGGCGTCGTCGCGTCGGTTGCGTTCCACCAGCCACACGGCGTACTGCATCGTCGCCGACGAGGCCACCAAGATGATGGTGAAGATGCCCGACTGAAGGACGTCCAGCTCCGTGCCGGCGGGGGGCCAGCTGGTCAGGTGACCACGAATAGAGAACAGCGCGGCGAATAACCCGGAGAAGAACATCAGTTCCGAGCCGAGCCAAATCATCACTCCGACTGCAAGCATCGGCGGACGATCGTGAACGACCTTCGCGGGCTTCGCCAGGATTTCTTGGGGGGAAGCCTGACTCACAGCATCAGTTCTAATAGAAATTCGTCACTCTTTGCCACATTTCGTTCGGAAAAACTCATATCAAGGTAGGTGGAAGGTCGAGGGCGTGCACCAGCGCTAGACGTCGGGTCGGCCGGGTCAGGGCTACGTAGAGGGTTCGGAGTCCACGAGGCGTCGGGCGCATCACCGCGTTGCCCCGGGCAGCAATTTCCAGGGGTTCCACCACAACAATGCCGTCGAATTCCAGGCCGTTACTCCCTTCGGCCCCAATGACCACTAAATCGGCCGAAAGGCCCCGCGAATCGCTCTCGCGTGGGTCAATCGCATCCAAGCCGCTGGAGCGCAAAATCGCCACGATTTCGGCCACGCGCGCCGAGGTCACGGCGACGGCCAAGCGGCCGGGCGCCACGGCTGCGAGTTCTTCGCGCACCACCGTGACCAGGTCGGCGGCGAAGCCCTCCGTGCTGGTGGCCACGCTGCGCGGCATCACGCCCGCGCGGCGTACCGGACGGGGTGGCTCGAGATTCGGCATGGCAGCTTTCAGGGTCGGACGGGCCTTGTCCAATACTTCCTCGGGGGTTCGGTAGCTGACGCTGAGCGTGACGAGGAGGGGTTGGCGCTTGGGCTCGAGGATACGCAAAGTGGCGTCCCACGACGCCGACGACGCGGCCGTCGTCGCTTGTCCCATGTCGCCGACAATGGTCATCGATCCGCTGAGGTCGCGACGCTTGAGCACGCGCAACTGCATCGGCGAAAGGTCTTGGGCTTCGTCCACCACGATGTGGCCGAAAGTAGCGAATTCCGCTTCGTCGAGCGTCTCGGCCACCGTGGTGGCGTACACCGCGGCCTCACGAAGGGCCGCTTGACGAATGTCGTTGTTGTACATATTGCTATTGATGTCTTCGAGGACATCTGCGGACACGCCCGCCGTCGTACCCGAGCGTGGGCGACGACGGGGTCCGAGCAATACGCGCGCTTCGTCAATGAGCGCCGCGTCCGCATCCGTCCAACCAATGTCCGACATTGAAGTACTGCGCGGCCGGGCCAAGAGTTCTATTTCTTCTTCGCTGAGATGCTCGCCCGCAGCCGCACGAATGAGGGCGGTCGCGCCAAAGAGATCGTGCAGGAGCTCTTGACCGCTGAGGCGTGGCCACATCCGACGCATGGCCGCACGAAATTCGGGGGTGTGACGAATGGTGTCGGCGACGTCGGCCGCCAGGACCGCTTCATCAGATTCTTCATTGCGAAAGCGCGGCAGGTAGTCGTGCGCCAAGCGCAGGGCCAGTTCACGGCCCAACATGCTCCGGCGCTGATTGTGATTTCCGGGACGACGACGGGCGCGGTCTACAGCCTCTTTACTCATCGCCGCCGTGAGAACCATGGTGGCGCGTCCCACCGGAATCGACACGTCGTCACGCAGGGCGCGTTGCCGGGTCCGTACGGCACGCTCCAAGACCTTCACCATGCGCATGTCCCCCTTGATACGCGCCACCTCTTCTGATTCCGTCGCGCGCACGACCACGTTGGAGACCAGACCCGACAGGGTCGACAGCGTGACGCCGCTTTCGCCGAGAGAGGGAAGCACGTTTTCGATGTAGTTCAAGAACAAGGGGTTCGGTCCCACGACCAAGACACCGTGACGCTCCAAAGTGTCGCGGTGGGTAAAGAGCAGGTACGCAGCGCGGTGCAGGGCTACTGCCGTCTTGCCGGTGCCGGGGCCACCTTGCACCAAAAGAATTCCCTGCAGGGGCGCACGAATAATGCGGTCCTGCTCACCTTGAATGGTGGCCACAATGTCACCCATACGTCCGGTACGTGCTTGACCCAAGGCGGCCAGCAAGGCACCGGGGCCACCCAGAGCCAAGCCACCATCAACCAAGCCCTCTTCGGTGGCGGCGCGAACGTCACCCTCCGGAAGGGAGAGTTCCCCGTTTTCGTCGGCGAAGTATTCGTCTTCGACTCCGGTGACAAGGTGATCGCGAATCGAAATGTGTCGGCGGCGCGAGAGTCCGAGGGATTCCACGCCCGTGGCGCGGTAGAAGGGTTCGGCGACCGGCGCACGCCAGTCGACCACCAGCGGATTCAAATTTTCGTCGGACACCGCCAGTCGCCCCACGTGGAAATGCGTATCGGATGTCTCCGCGCTCGGTGCGTAGTCAATGCGACCAAAAAAGAGTGGCTGGTCACCGATGGCTAATTGCTCTAAGCGGTGTAGGGCCGTACCCATGACGACGTCACGCTCGACAAAGGCACCCATGGTTTTGATGGCGGCCACCTGTGCGCTGTCGCGGAGGTAGCGCGCTTCGTCGCGCATCTTTTCCAAGGCGGCCAGGGCGAGGTGCAGAAACTCTTGTTCCTCCGCAATTTCGCGTTCGTGAGCCATGTCTACCCTCCCCTCTCCAGAAAACTGGAATTGTCTATTCTAAAGCACCGGCGCGGACGGTGCCCGTGGGGCAAACCCCTACCATGGGAAGCGAAGGAGTCACGTGGACGAACCAGTTTTCTTACGAGCGTGTCGCGGCGAATCCGTCAGCCACGTTCCGGTGTGGTTTATGCGCCAAGCCGGACGCAGCCTGCCGGAGTACCGCGCCCTGCGGGGCACTGGGTCCATCCTGGACGCCATCGCTGATCCGCAACTGGCCTGCGAGATCACCCTGCAGCCGGTACGTCGCTACGGGGTCGACGCGGCCATTTTATTTTCCGACATCGTGGTACCTATTCATTCCTTGGGCTTCGGCGTGGACATCGTTCCTGGCCGTGGTCCCGTCATCGCGGAGCCTTTTCGCCAGGCCTCGGACCTTGACCGTCTCCGATCGCTGCGCGACGAGGACATCGCCCACGTCACGCGCACCGTGGACTTGGCCGTCAGCGAATTGGCTGCCACCGACACTCCGCTCATTGGTTTTGCGGGGGCCCCATTTACCGTGGCGAGCTATCTCATCGAAGGCGCGCCGACGCGCACCTTCTCAGTGATTAAAGAGTTCATGGATAGCCAGGCATCCTTGTACGACCAACTCGTCGAGCGCCTCGTGGATATCACCATTAGTTTCCTCCGGGCCCAGGTCGAACACGGGGCCCGGGCCCTTCAGCTCTTCGACTCCTGGTCGGGTTCGCTGACGCGTGAGCAGTACTCCCGCTTCGCCCTTCCCGCCACCCAACGAATCCTGGAAGGGGTGGCCGATCTCAAGGTCCCCACCATCCTCTTCGGCGTCGGGACGGGTCACCTACTCGACCTGATGGCTACTGCGGGGAGCGACGTCGTGGGTATCGATTACCACCAGACTCTGGCTGCCGGACGCGCCCTGGTCGGGGACAAGTCGGTGCAGGGAAATCTCGATCCGTCGCGTTGCCTCCATGGAGTCGACGAGGCACTGCTAGCTACGCGCGACGTTCTTGCGAGTGCCGGGACACGCAGTGGACATATTTTCAATTTGGGGCACGGGGTACTTCCCGAAACCGACCCCGCAGTATTAGAAGCAGTCGTGCGCGTCGTGCACGATGAAGGAAGAGCAGGAGTGAAATGAATCGCGTTGGAGTTCTGATCATGGCCTACGGCACCCCGGGAAGCCCCGAAGCCATTGAGCCCTATTACACCCGTATTCGTCACGGCCGCCCACCCACCCCCGAACTCTTGGACGACCTCACGCGCCGCTACAACGCCATCGGGGGTATTTCCCCCCTGGCCCAGCGCACCGCCGCCCAGGTGGACGGCATCCGCAGGGCATTGGAAAAAATTGCCCCCGGAAAATTCGACGTTCGATTCGGCTCCAAGTACGAACCGCCCATGATCGAAGACACCGCTCCCACCTTCACCGACTGCGATCGCATCGTGGGACTCGTGTTGGCTCCGCACGAAAGTTCCATGTCCACCCAGCAATACATGGAACGCGCCACCGCCGCGCTCGGAAGCAGCGTGGAGTTTCGTGAGATACGTGCCTGGTGGCACGAGCCCGCGTTCGTAGAGCTCATCGCCGATCGTGTGCGGAGCGCCTGGGACAGTATCCCCGAGGAGCGACGCGCAACGAGCGAAGTTATCTTCTCGGCACATTCCCTCCCCATGCGCATCCTCGACAACGGTGACACCTACCCCGAACAGTTGCGTGCCAGTGCGGAACTCGCGGCCGCGGCCGCGGGAATCTCTCGGTGGGACATCGCGTGGCAGTCGGCCGGTCGAACCGCCGACCCGTGGATCGGACCCGACATTTTGGAGGTACTCCGCAGCAAGCGCGCCGGCGGCGTTACCGACGTTGTTTCGTGCCCTATCGGTTTCGTCTCGGATCACCTCGAAGTTCTTTTCGACATCGACATCGAAGCGCAAGCCGTGGCCGCCGAAGTGGGACTTCACCTCGTCCGCACCGCCTCGCTGAACGACGATCCTCGCTTCGTGGCCTTGTTGGCCGAACTGGTTGCGCGAGCCGCCGGCTAAATGGCTCGCCCCTCGGTGGTTGTTATCGGTGGGGGGCTGAGTGCCCTCGCCGCGGCCTGGGAACTCTCCGGTGGCGTGGAGGGACCTCGCAAGAACACGCCCTCCATCGAAATCATTGAGAGTGCTGAAGGTCTCGGTGGTGCCGTGGGCACCATGGAATTTGCCGGACGCATTGTCGATACCGGCGCGGATGGTTTTCTCGCACGTCGACCCGAGGCGGTGAACTTGATCACGGAAATAGGAGCGGCCGACCAACTCATTCCTATCGCCCACAGCGGGGCGTGGCTGTTCTTGAATGGTCACTGCGTGGCGATTCCCGAAGGCACCAATCTCGGCGTGCCCACTTCCTTAGCGTCCGTGCGCGGGGTACGCGAATTGTCCTGGCGCGCGCAGTGGGCAGCCCGACGCGACTACTACTGGCCCCGCCGACTCACGGTGGATACGGACGCGAGCATTGGCGCCATCGTGCGCGCCAAACTCGGCAACGAACTAACCGACCGCGTCATCGAGCCCATGATTGGCGGAATTCAAGCGGGGCGCGTCGACGATCTTTCTGCGTCCGCCGTCTTCCCCGCCCTCTTCGCGGCCGCACGCACGGGTGGCTCACTCATGAAGGCCTTAGCCCCTCTACCGACAGCTGGCCCTTCGTCCGCTCCTCTGTTTTGCTCGCTGCGCGAGGGAGTGGGCTCGCTACCCACCCTGCTCGCAACTCGCCTGCTCGAACGGGGTGTACGTATTCGTACCTCCACCCCGGTCACGGCTATTCGCCCCACGCCCGCGGGCTCGCATGCCTACGAAGTCGACACCGCGACCACCACCACGCCGGCAAACTATGTCGTACTCGCCACCCCACCGCAAGTGACCGGCGCCCTCGTGGCTTTTTTAGGTGAGTCCAGCGACGAGTTGCGCCGGCTTCCCTCCGCTTCAGCGGCCATGATCACCTTGTGCGTGCCTCGCGGGAGTACGCGCTTGCCCGCTACCGGAACGGGAGTCCTCGTCCCCCTGAAAACCCCGTGGCGTAACGGAGATTCCTTTCTTATTACCGCACTTACCTTCCTCGATCGCAAGTGGCCACATCTCGCGCGTGACGAAGACGTTCTCCTCCGGGTCCACGTCGGGCGTATCGATGATCGCCGTGGCCTCGAAATGTCCGACGACGAACTAGTCGCGCGGGTACGTGAAGAACTCGCCGTCATCGTGGGTGCCTGGCCACACGAGGGCGAATCGGTGGTGGTGCGTTGGCACGACGCTCTGCCGCAATACCTCGTGGGACATCACGATCTCGTAGAACGTGCGCGCGCTGCGAGTGAAGCGCGGGGAATTTTCTTGGCTGGCAAAACCTACGACGGCGTGGGCATCCCCGCCAGCATCGGTTCGGGTCGCCGCGCTGGACGAGAGATTCTGTCGCGCCTCGCGGACTAGAGGTAGTAGCCGGAGTGAATGTACACGCAGGGAACTCCCGCGTGAATGTACATGGCGTGATTTTTTGGATCGTCGTCGAGGGCGAGGCATAAATCAAAGCCGTAGGCCCGCAGGTCTTCCACGACGCCGTTCTTAAACACTTCAACGCCGGAGTAGTCACCGTATTCGCGCATGATGAGTACGTCCCAGCGCAGATTGTGCTCCTGCAACCACCGCAGAGTGTGTGGTTCCACGCGCCGCGGTCGTCCGGTGACCAAAATCACTGACAGGGACGAGTCCAAGAGCTCCAAGAGTCGGCGCATCTCTTCGATGACCGGGTCGTCGCCGCAGGCCTCAAAGAATGAGGACCAATCCCCCCAATCCAAAAAGTGTTGACGACCCGACGCGTCGGCTAAGACCCCGTCGATGTCGAAGATGACCGCGCGACCACCTGGCTGGGCCTGCGTGCGCCACGACCAGTACTCGGTGAAAGGGTGGGGGGAAGTCGTCACAGGATAATCAGGCTACTGGCGCTGGTGGCTAACTCTGCGAGACTGGACGACGTGGGAACGCTCGAACGCAAGACGCTGCCCGTTCCTTACGGACAACGCGTCTACGTCGTCAGTGATCTCGACCTCAGACCCAACTCTCCGCGCCCACAACGAGGCGTACGCGAACTCATCGAGTTGCTCGACGACAGTGACGACCCCACGGTGGTCATCGTGGCCGGGAATTTCTTCGCCCCCACGGAGGATGCCGGGGACTACGTCACCTTTCTTCGCGAACTGTGGCAAGCGCATTCTGATTTACGTGCCAGTATCCAGCGTTTCACCCAGGGCGAGGGCCGACAGCTCATTCTCCTCGGAGGTTTTCGCGATCAGGCCATGATCAGTACCGAGGCCGTGCGGGTCGAACTCGCCCATCTCGCCATCGACGTTGCCGGTGACGTCATGTTGCATATCGGCACGGCCCAGGGCGTGCGTGAGGTATCGGTAGTTGCCGGACAGACCGATATCGCTTCCGAGCTGGCGGACGCCTCCGAACGGTCCGAGGCCGCTCGCCTGGAAGACCCATCCGCCGCCGCTCGCTTCGCGGCCTCGCGCCTCTTGTACCGTCGGCTCGGACGGTGGGTATGGCTCCCCGTCTGGGGCGTCGTGGTGGTGGACCTGGCCGCCTCCATCATCCAAGGCGCAGCCGCCTTCACCCACCGACACGTACGGGTACATCTCCACACGCATCCGACATCAGTATTCGCCTCTATTTTGATCAATCTGGTCACCATCGCCTTCGTCGAAGCCGTGCTCGCGGGTATCGCGGGTGTAATAATCCGGCGGCGTTTTGTGCGTCGCGACAACGCTGCGACCGACCCACAGACCCGAGATATTTTGAGCCACACCCTCGTCAACGGCACCCCGGCTATTGAATACGCCTCACGAATCGGTAGCCGCGGTGGTGGTGGTGCCATCGTGGGTGGTGCGTCGCGTCCGGCCTTGGCTTTTCTCTCCGCCGGCGTGTGCGCCAGTCCTGGTCCCTCACGGAGCACGGTGGTGGAACGTCGTGGTCGATTCGGGCTGCCCCCCACCTTCGTCGTAGTGGACCGCTTCGCCATGATCGAACTCGAAGCCGCGACCTCCGTTCACGCACGACTCATTGGCGGCGACACGCAGATTCCGCGCGGCACCTTGCTCGAGCGCCTCGTCAGTGGTTCCGCTCGCCTGCCGGGCTTATCCAAGGAGACTTTGGTGGTCGGAGCGTGGCCCAGCGCTAACCCCTGGCCCACCCAGCCCGAAATCACCACCGACCAGCGTCGCGATACCACTATCCGGCGACTCGCGAGCTACCTCTTGATGCTGACCGGCTTCTTTGACATTTTGATTGGACTACGGCCACCGCTGCGCGGTCATTTGAACTCCGTTCTCACCTTCTTACCGCTCGGCGTTGATCAGTCGGTGGGAGCGGTGACGGCCATTGGTGGCGTGGCCCTGGTCATGCTGGCGCGCGGCGTGCGGCGAGGCCAACGCCAGGCGTGGACCGTGGCGGTATTGCTCCTCGCGGTGACCACGGTGGTGCATTTCCTGCGTAGTTCACACATCACCACCACCATCGCCTCCGTCGTCGTTCTCGTCGTCATGGTGGTAGCGCGCGAACGCTTTAGCGCCACCACTGACCGCGGAGGCTTGCGTTCTTCCTTGCCGCGCCTCGGCCTGGCCGCCGTGCTCTCGGTGAGCGCGGCCACGGTGGGGGTCGTGTTTTCCTATCGTCACCATCACCTCAATCTCCCGTGGTGGCGCGTGTTCCTGGCCTGCGGTGAGCGACTGGTCGGTATCACCACGGTGTCCCTGCCCGATACCGCTAATGACTTCACCACCGCCGTGATGGAGTGCGTGGGCGCCGCCCTCATCGTGACCGTCATTTATTTGGCCACCCGGCCCGTCGTCGACCGACGTCTCTCGGAAGGCGCCAACACCGCCGAACGTCGTTTGGCCGAACTACGGGCGCGTGACATTGTTCGTCGTCACGGCCACGGAAGTTTGGATTACTTCGCACTACGCGACGACAAGCAGTTCTATTTCTTCCGTGACTCCCTCGTGGCCTACGCCGTCTACGGCGGCGTCGCGGCCATTTCCCCCGATCCCATCGGGCCCCGCGCCGAACGCGGCGAGGTGTTTCGCAACTTCCGCGCCTTCGCTCAATCACGTGGTTGGACCATCGCCGTGGTCGCAGCCGACTCCACCTGGCTTCCCATCTACCGCGAAAACGGACTGCACTCCATCTACCTCGGTGACGAAGCCATCGTGGATTGCCAGCGCTTCAGCCTCGAGGGCGGGCGCATGAAGGGCCTGCGTCAAGCCTGCACCCGCTTGGAGCGCAAGGGCTACACCGTCGAGTTCCGTGACCCCGCCACTATTGATACCGCGGACGCGGCCGACATTCTCGAACTCATTACCAAGTTGCGCCGCGGTGATGGGGAGCGTGGATTCTCCATGATGCTGGGTCGCCTCTTCTACGCCAAGGACAAGGGGCTCTTGCTCACCATCGTGCGGGGTCCGGACGGAGTGCCCGCCGCCGTCTGTCAGTTTGTTCCCGGTGCGGCGGCTCACTCCTATTCGCTCGATCTCATGCGTCGCGACCCGGGTGAGCACCCCAACGGACTCTTGGATTACGCCCTGTGCTCCACCATTGCCCACATCGCCCAACGTGGTGGCCGCAACGTGAGCTTGAATTTCGCGGCCTTCCGCTCCGTCTTGGACGGCGAGCGCGGCGAAGGGACATTCACCCGCATCGAACGCTGGGGCCTCAAGCGCCTCAGCGGAATTCTTCCCATCGAAACCTTGTGGAGCTTCAACAACAAGTACTACCCCACCTGGTATCCGCGGCACTTGGTCTATCCGGGAGTGGAGTCCTTCGTGCCGGTGGTGGCCGCTATTTTGCGCGCGGAGTCCCTCACCGAAATTCCCCTGGTCGGACGATTCTTCGCTAACGACCCGGCTAATCGACCCGGCACGGTGGTGCCCCCCGAGATTGTGGCGGCCGCTAACGCGGCGAGTAGTCACTCGCGCGACGACTGATTGCCCTGACCAAAGTGGTGGTGGCTTCCGGCGCCGCCCACAAGAAGAGTGAGGGCTCTACGAGTTCCACTTCCATGACCGACCACGTACCGTCACTATCCACGAGGTCCACGCGCGCGTAGAGCAGTTCGCCGAACGCACAGTCGGAAAGTACGCGCTGGGCTACGTCGATGGCCGACGCGGGAGCGTCCACCCGTCGCATTTGTTCACGTCGATAGAGGGCGTTGCGATCTAATTCGGTGACCGTCAACATGGCACCCTTGTTCATGGCGTGAGAGAACTCTCCCCCAATGAAGATGATGGCGGTTTCGCCGTCGTGGTCAATAGAGGTGACGTAGGGCTGGATGAGAACGTCACGTCCGCGCTGGTGGAGCGACGCCACGTGGGCACGGGCCGCAACGACATCTCCCGCGGCGTACCGTTCGGCATCCATAGATCCTGCACCCACCGCGGGCTTCACCACGAAGTCGCCGGCGGGAAATTGTGGCTCGTCGCCCCGGTCACAAAAACTCGTGGGGACGATGGCGTGGCCGCGGTCACGCAGATCGGAGAGATAGTGCTTGTCCGAGGACCAGCGCACGGCGGCCAGGGGATTCCACAGGCGCTCCACCGAGGCCGCCCAGTCGAGAAATTCCTCTCGACGTGGCGCGTAGTCCCAGGTGGATCGAATGACCGTCAGGTCATAGTCGTTCCACGCAACACTCGGGTCATCCCAGATGACCAGGTCGGCGTCCAGACCGGCCGCGGCGCAGCCACGTAGCAGGAGCGGGGAGTCGGGATCGACATCTTCACCACGACACGTGGCGATCGCCACGCGAACGCTCACGAGAAGAAGAGGAGAGAGGCGCGGTGTGCGAGGTCCACGAGTGGCCCCACCCAAATACCGCCGACCACGCTGGCACCAGCCACCACGCCGATAACGGCACCGGTCGAACGGGGCACGTCAATGCGCACCGCATCGTGGACGTCGTCGGCGAATATCGAGAGGATGACGCGCAGGTAGTAAAAAGCAACTACCGCTGCGGACACCATCGCCACCGCGGCCACGACGGCACCACCGGAGCCAATAGCTGCTTCGAGCACCGAGAACTTGGCGAAGAAACCAGTGGTGAAGGGGGCGCCCGATTGGGCCAGCAGCAGCACCGTCAGCGCCCCACCCAGCCAGGGCTGACGTCGCGCGAGACCGCGATAGGCGTCGAGGGAGTGTTGGGTGTCGCCGCGTCCGCCGACCAGGGTCACCACGGCGAAGGTGGCCAAGGTCAGGGGGGCGTAGATGGCGACGTAGTACAAAGTGGCCGACACGCCGCGCGGGGTACCACTCCACAGACCGAGCAACATGAATCCCGCGGTATTGATGGAGGAATACGCCAAGAGACGCTTGATGTTGCGTTGGGCGAGTCCGGCAACAGCACCCACCAGACAGGACAGGACCACCAACACGAGAACGATAGGTCGCCACGAGGACTGCGAGGTGCCGACGGCCTCGAGCATCACGCGCAAGAAGGCCGCGAAGGCGCCGACCTTAACGATGCCCGCCATCAAACCCGTGACCGGCGTCGGCGCACCGTCGTAGACGTCCGGTGACCACTGGTGGAAGGGCACCGCAGCGATCTTGAAAGCAAAGCCCACGGCCAACAGGCCAACCCCGGCCAGCAAGATGCCGCTCTTGACCAAGTACGTCGTGGACAGCACGTTGGCGATGACCGTCAGATTGGTGCTGCCAGTGGCCCCGTAGGTCAACGCGGCACCGTAGGCGAAAATCGCGCTGGCGAATCCGCCCAGCAGGAAATATTTCAAAGCGGCCTCGGCCGAGACACTGCGGTGACGGTCAAATCCCACCAGAACGTAGAGTCCAATCGACAAAATCTCGAGACCCAAGAAAATCACGATGAGGTCATTGGCTTGGGCCATGATCATCGCACCCGACGACGCGGCGAGAGCCAGGATGTGGAATTCGGTTCCGCGCAAGCCTTCACGCGTTAACCAGTCGTGCGCCACGAAAGCTGTTCCAATGACGCAGAGAGCGACCACCCCCGAAGCCAACACCGAGAAGCCGTCAAACGCTACCGCGCTGGCGGCGGTCACGCTGGCACCGTGCACGCTCACGCTGTGCCACTGGAAGAAGGTACTCACCAAGGCCGCGAGTCCCGCCACCACGCTGACGTTGGTGACCTGCGCTCGCGTCAGGCGCTGGCGCATGAGCGCGGCTGCGAAGAGCAGGAACAGCGACCCGGCAATCAGGCTGAGTTCGGGCGCCAGGGCCAGGTAGTCAATGGACGGGATGGTGAGCTTCATCGGTTCACTCCCTTGGCATCAGTGTGAGCGACCACGCTGTGCACCGAAGGTTCAATGCGAGCGGTGGCCATCGTGGGGTACACACCGAGAACCACGATGAGTGCCACCAAGGGGGCGAGCAACCAGCGTTCGCGCACTGAGGCATCGGACACGCCGGCGTTCTCCCCCGTCGCGGGACCGTGAAAAATCTGTTGGTAGGCCCACAGGAGATACACCGCAGAGAGCACCACACCCAAGGACGCCACCACCGCCCACCAGGGATGCGTGGCGAAGGTACCGATCAGCACCAAGTACTCCGATACGAAACCCGACAGCCCGGGAAGCCCGATCGATGCCAACATGACCACGGTGAACAATCCCGCCAAGATCGGCGCCGGACCTTGTAGACCCCGCAGGTCGGCAAGCATGAAGGTGCCGCGACGCTTTTCGACGAAACCAATAATCAAGAAAAAGGCGGCGGTAATGACGCCGTGGTTGAACATCAATAAGACCGCACCGGTGGTAGCGATCTGTGATCCGGACATCACGCCCACGATGATGAAGCCCACTTGGGCCAGTGACGAATAGGCCACCAAGGTCTTCATGTCCTTAGAGACCGCGGCCAGCCCCGAGCCGTAGACAATGCCGATGACGGCCAACGTCAGCACGACGGGTCGCATGGTGGGCAGCGCCGTGGGCAGCAAAAACACCGCGAAGCGCAAGAAGCCGTAGGTCCCCAACTTCGCCAAGAGGGCGGAGAGCACCATGGAACCACCGATGGGAGCTTCACGGTAGGCCAGCGGGCTCCAGGTGTGGAAGGGCCACAGAGGTGACTTCACGGCGAAGGCGATGGCGAAGGCGGCAAAAACCCACACCGCGGTCGCGTGGGGCAAAGTGACGCGGGAGAGAGCGGAGATCGCGAAGGTGACGTTGCCACCGAACTCCACCACGTGGACGTAGCCCAAGTAGATCAGTCCGACCAGCAAGAATCCCGAACCCAGCAAGGTGTAAATGAAGAACTTGATGGCCGCGCGTGAACGCTCCGCCCCACCCCACTGGGCGATGAGGAAGTAACTCGGAATAAGAGTCAACTCGAAGAACAAGAAGAACTCCAAGAGGTCGCGACTGACGAAACTACCGATGGTGGCGGTGGTGACGAGCAACATCCATGCCGCGTAACTCGTCGTTGCCCGCTCGGGACGCGCCCCCACCAGGGCGAGCAGAACCACGAGGGAAGTCAGCAGCACCAGAAGGAGAGAAATTCCGTCAATACCTACGTCGTAGGCCACTCCCAGTGGGGCAGCTAGTACGGAACGATGGGCGAAGTCCACCACGCCCGAGGAGTGCCAGTTATAGAGAGCCGTGACGACGGCGCTGAGAATCAGCTCCGCGCTGGCGAAGCTCACGGCCACGCGGTAGGCGGTCGTAGCGTGCGCGCGCAAACTCACGGTGAGCGCGACGCCGACGAGGGGCAACAGAAGCAGGGCGTTAATCAACCAAAAACTGTGCACGCTTACCAGGTCCTCATCAGTAGGTAGATCACCGCGACGGAAAGACCCGCCGTCACCGCCACGGCGTAGTGACGCAAGAAGCCAGACTGCAGACCGCGGAGACGTTCGCCACCGCGATTCGCCAGACCCACGACACCGCGTACGGCCCCGTCAAGGACTGCCGGCTCGATGAAATCCGCGCCCACGTGGGCCATCGCGGTGGCCGGTCGCCCCAGAAGGGTGTCGTAGGCGTCATCCCAACGCCACACGTTTTCGAGGAAGGATGATTCGAACTTGCTCGGCCAGGGCGTGGTGCTCTTCCAGATAGTAAAGGCCGCCAGCAGGCCAATAACGGCGGCGGCGAAATCGACACCCGCCAAGACGAACTGTGCGGTGGCCGAACTTTCTCCGACCATCGGGAGCATGCCGAAGGAGGGGTTGATGAAACTGGCCAACGAGTTGTGGTGCATCCACGGAAGATTCAACGCCCCACCGAGAACCGACAGCACGGCGAGCACTAGCAGCGGCAGGGTCATGACCCACGGGGACTCGTGCGGGTCGTGACCATTGGTGACCTCGCGGAATCGTTCGTTGCCACGGAAGGTAAGAACAAAGAGACGGCTCATGTAATACGCCGTCAGGACTGCCGTCACGATTCCCAGGACCCACAATGGCTTGGAGTAGGCGTAGACGTTGGTGAGGACATCGCCCTTAGCCCAGAATCCGGCGAAGGGGGGAATACCCGAAATCGCCAACCAGCCAATCAAAAAGGTCGGGAAGGTGAGCGGCAGGAATTTCTGCAGGGCGCCCATTTTGCGGAGATCTTGCTCGCCGTTGAGTGAGTGGATTACCGATCCCGAACCCAGGAAGAGCAAGGCCTTGAAGAAGGCGTGCGACACCATGAGGAAGATGGCGGCGGAGTACGCGCCCGCGCCGACGGCCAACATCATGAAACCAATCTGCGAGACGGTGGAAAAGGCCAACACCTTCTTGATGTCTTTTTGCGAGGTGGCGATGGTGGCCGCTACAAAAGCCGTGGCCCCACCGACGATGGCGATGGTCAGTCGACCCGACGACGACAGGGATACCACCGGCGACATCCGACACAAGAGGTAGACCCCGGCGGTCACCATGGTGGCCGCGTGGATCAGAGCCGACACCGGCGTAGGGCCTTCCATGGCGTCGGGTAGCCAGTTGAACAGGGGTATCTGTGCGGACTTGCCCGCGGCGGCCAAGAGCAGCGAGAGAACGACCAGGGTCGTCACCGTGGGCGACAAAGTTCCCACGCGCGCAAAAACGTCGAGGTAGTTCACGGTGTGGAGGTTCGTGAAGAGTAGGAACATCGCGAACATCAAGCCCAGGTCACCGACACGGTTGTAGATGAAGGCCTTCTTGCCCGCCGAGGCAGCCGCATCACGATCGAAGTAGTAACTCACGAGCCAGTAGGAGCACACTCCCACGCCTTCCCAACCCACGAAAGTGAGCACCATGTTGTTGGCCAGAACCAGGACCAACATCGAAAAGACGAAGGCGTTGAGGTACAAGAAGAACTTGCGAAAGTCTTTTTCTCCGTGCATGTAGCCAATGGAGTACAGGTGAATCAAGGTCGAGATACCCGTGACAAAAAGACACATGGTGATGGACAAGGGATCCACGAGAAGGGCGGCCGCGGCGTGGAATTGACCCACCGACAGCCAACTAAAGAGATTCACCGTTATTTCGCGTTGCCCCTCGTGCAGGAGGAGAACAAAAGTGGTCACGGTGGCCACGAACGAGGCACCCACCGCGGAAGTGGCTAACCAACCGGCGCTGGGCTCACTGGCTTGACGCCCCAACACCAGCAAGCTGACAAAACCCACCAGAGGAAAGAGCGGAATTAAAAAGGCGACGTGACCCATCTCAACCCTTCAGTTCTGACAACTCGTCGACGGACACGGAGTGACGTCGTCGGAATACCGCCACCACGATTCCCAGACCCACCGTTACTTCGGCGGCCGCGACGACCAGGATGAAAAAGACGGCTGCTTGGCCGCCGATGTCCTGCAGGCTGCGCGCGAAGGTGACAAAAGTGAGGTTGACGGCGTTCAGCATCAGTTCCACGCACATGAACATAATGAGCGCGCTGCGACGTGTGAGTAAGCCAAAGGCGCCAATGCCGAAGAGAACGGCGGCGACGATTAAGAACCACGAAGCAGGAATGGTCATGCGATTTCCTCGTCGTTCTCGCGGGGGCGATCGCTGCGCGCGAGCACCACGGCACCCACGACGGCGATGATTAACAACGCGGCCGTGGCTTCGAAGGCGTAGATGTAGGTGGTGAAGATGGCGGTACCGAGATCGTTGACGTTGGAATACCCTCCGCCCAAGCTGTGGCCACGATTTGAGAGAGCGCTCACGCCGGTCACCCAGCCTGCGTGGGCCATCATGGTAATGACACCGGCCACCGTGACGCCCACACCGAGCACGGCCAATGACCGCTGCCCTACCAAGGGTTCACCAACCACGTCGTCACGGTCGACGCCGAGGAACATGATGACGAAGAGGAACAAGACGACAATCGCGCCGGCGTACACAATGATTTCCACCGCGGCCAGAAATTGAGCATCCATCTCGACGAAGGCAATCGCCACCCCGAAGAAGGTCATAATCAAACTGAGGGCCGAGTGCACGGGGTTCTTGGCGACGATGACGCTGACGGCTCCCACCATCATGAGAGCACTCGCCACCACGAAGGTGATGACGTCAGGAAGTGAATGCACGCTAGCAATCATCGCAGTAAGCGTTTCTTTAATGCGGGAGGCATCTTGGCTTCGAGCTTGCGACGTGCTCCCGCGACGCCGCGGTGACTGGCCGGAACATCTTCGGGGAGAAGGTGCGCCGAGAAGACATCGCGCAACTGCTTGGAGCCCGTAGCGGAGTCGTCACGACCATCGCTCTGCCCGGCTTCGGGAATGCGCACTCCCACGCCTAAATCACCGGACCATTGGATCACACCTTCGTAGGCGGCCGATCCCGAAGGACTCGTGGCGCGCATCCAGCCCGAGGTCATGTCCTCCTCGCCGTCGCGCCAGTCTTCCCACGGCAGTCGCTGGGGCATGCCCATGTCGTCGACAACTAATTCGGCCTTGGTATAAATAGCGTCGGCGCGGTTGCTAAAGGAGAATTCGAACATTTTGGATTCGGTAATGGCCTGGGTGGGGCAGGCTTCGACACACAAGTCGCAGTGAATACAGCGGAGGTAGTTGATTTCGTAGATGTAGCCGTAACGCTCACCCGGGCTGACGGGGTGGTCGGCGGGATTGTCGAGACCACGAACGTGGATGCAATCCGCCGGGCAGACACCCGCACACAGCTCGCACCCGATGCACTTCTCCATGCCGTCTTCGTAACGATTCAACACGTGACGACCATGCTGACGCGGCTGCTTGGGTCGCTTTTCCTGTGGGTAGCTAATCGTGACGTTGGTCCGCGTCAGGTGGCGGAAGGTCAAATTGAACCCACCGAAGAAAGTCTTCCAATGCGCAGCCATTAGTTGTCCTCTCCATCGCTGAGGGCCCGAATCACGTGGCCGGGAATGGGGCGCTCGCCCACCTTCGGCAGAACTTCGTTACGAGATTCTTGATCACTACCAATTTCAAACGAACGCCCCAGCATCACCGAGGAGAACAGCACCACGCCGGTGACGCCGAAGCCCCAGGATGGCGACAGGATAAATCCAGCCACGATCAACATCCAGCCCAGCGACAGCGGGATCAAGCGCTTCCAACCGAGCTCCATCAATTGGTCGTAGCGGTACCGCGGGAGGGCGGCGCGGAACCAGATGTAGCACGCGGCGAAGATGGTGGTCTTCAGCAAGAACCACACGATGGGGAAGACCCACTGAACGTGAGGAATCGGTGGCACGTAGCCCGCGGGGCCACCGAAGAAGAGGGTCACCATGATGGCCGACATGGTGAGAACATTCATGAATTCGGCCAGGAAGAAAATCGCGAATCGAATGGAGGAATATTCCGTGTGAAATCCACCCACCAATTCGCTTTCCGCTTCCACCACGTCGAAGGGGGGACGGTTGAGTTCGGCGGTGATGGCAATCAAGAACACGACGAAGGGAACAACACCGAGGTGAATCACGTTCCAGTGCCAGATGCCGCCACGCTGTGCGTCCACGATGGTGCGCGTGGACAAGGAGCCGCTGGACAGAACGATGGTCACGATGGTCATGCCCAAAGCCGCTTCGTAACTGATCATCTGCGCGCTGGCACGGACCGAAGAAATCAAGGGGTATTTCGAACCCGAGGACCAGCCGGCCAACATCACGCCGTAGACGGAAATTCCGGACATGGCCAACAAAAGCAAGATGCCGATGGGTGGGTCCGATACCTGCAACGAGAAGGTGTGGCCCGCGACGGTGACCACTCCACCCACTGGGACGATGGCAAAGGTGATGAGCGCAGGCAGGAGCGTCAGATACGGCGCCAGCTTGAAGACGAAGCGATCCGCCTGGGCCGGCACGAGGTCTTCTTTAAAGAACAGCTTGATGCCGTCAGCCAAGGTCTGCAAGATACCGAAGGGTCCCCAGCGTTGCGGTCCGATTCGACTTTGCATGTCCGAAATCAACTTGCGCTCGAACCAGATCATCAAGGTAACGGATCCCATGAGACCACCGAAGGCCACCAGCACCTTCAGCGCCACAATCAACACGACAATCCAGGTCACTCCATGGTCGAAGAGCGGATCACCGGCAGCGAAGATCGAATTCATCGTGATTCCAGTCGTAGTTCGATGACGGCTTCATTCATCGCTAAGGCACGGCCCACGATGTCCCGGCCGTCGTCGGCGAGAGTGTTGGCGACGAATTCCAGCACGCCGCGTGGAACGAGAGCGTTGACTACTACTTCAATATCGAACGAGCCCAGGGTGCCCACGGCGCGGACCACGTCGCCCGTCGATACGCCGAGGCGATCAAGGTCGTAGGGGTTAGCCATTCCCACCGTGTGCGGAATCAAATCCGCCAAAGCCGGCGAACCCAACACCGCGGCGGACTGATCGTAGAGCCGGCGGCTCACCACCACCTGAAGGGCGTAGGCGTCCGCGAGGGCCGTGGACGGCACGGACTGAATCTGCACGTCGCGAGTTTCGATAGCGGGCACGCTGGCGGTGGGGACATCGCCACGAGCGGTGACGTCACCGGCACGCGGCGAGAGACCCACCAGTTCGGCCGAGCGCAGTCCCGGGTTCGCCATGGGGTCTTCCGTACCCGCAGCCGTGGTCGTGTGGTCGCGACCGACCACGATCCCGTCGC
>Ga0304728_1000634_pt1 | contig 29002 bp, 31 predicted proteins | sample C_130625_MF_Meta_FD_190476 | JGI IMG/M metagenome (GOLD analysis project Ga0304728, IMG submission 190476) | Freshwater microbial communities from Lake Croche, Canada to study carbon cycling - C_130625_MF_MetaG (v2) (version 2) | ecosystem: Environmental > Aquatic > Freshwater > Lake | place... | reverse complement strand
GGAGATGCCGGCATTGTTGAAGGCGATGTCGACACTGCCGTAGGTGTCCTTGGCCAGCTTGAACATCGCGGCGACGTCATCGGCGCTCGTGACGTCGGTGCGGATGAAGGTGCCGCCCACCTCGGCTGCGGCTGCCTCACCGGACTTCGGCTCCATGTCGCCGATGACGACCTTGGCACCCTCGTCGGCGAAGCGTCGCGCGGTGGCCAACCCGATGCCGCTGCCACCACCGGTGATGACGGCGACGCGTCCTTCGAGTCGACTGCACTTGGACTTGCTCATGGCATTCCCTTTCGGTTGCGGTGAGTGAGAAGCAGGAGGGTTTACGGCTCGGTGCTGATGAAGACGTTCTTGGTTTCGGTGAAGGCATCAAGGGCATCGGGGCCGAGTTCGCGGCCCAGGCCCGACTTCTTGTATCCGCCGAACGGCGTCCAGTAGCGCACCGACGAATGAGAGTTGACCGACAGGTTGCCGGTCTCCACACCGCGGGCCACGCGGATACCGCGGCCAAGATCGCGCGTCCAGATAGAGCCGGAGAGTCCGTACTCGGAGTCGTTGGCCATGCGGATCGCATCGGCCTCATCGTCGAAGGGGACGACGACGACGACCGGTCCGAAGATCTCCTCGCGGTAGGCGCGGTCACTCTCGGTGCCGGTGAGGACGGTGGGCGGGAACCAGTAGCCCTTGCCGGTGGGTGCGGTGCCCTGGAAGGCGATCGGTGCACCGTCGGGCACGTAGGACGCCACGGACTCCAACTGGCCCTTGGTGATGAGCGGGCCCATCTCGGTGCGCGGGTCATTCGGGTCGCCGCAGACGAAGTTCTTGACGGCCGGCTCCAGCAGTTCCATGAAACGGTCGTAGGCCTTGCGCTCGACCAGGATGCGCGAGCGTGCACAGCAGTCCTGACCAGCATTGTCGAAGACGCCCCCGGGTGCACTGGCCGCGGCCTTCTCAAGGTCGGAGTCAGCGAACACGATGTTGGCGCTCTTGCCGCCGAGTTCGAGGGTGACGGCCTTGATGTGCTTGGCGCAGCCCTCCATGATTCCCTGGCCCACCGCCGTGGAGCCGGTGAAGACCACCTTGCGCACGAGCTCGTGATCGACGAAGCGCTGGCCGACCACCGATCCCTTGCCGGGCAGAACCTGCAACACGCCTTCGGGAATGCCGGCCTCAAGCGCAAGCTCGCCAAGACGGATGGCGGTGAGCGGAGTGACCTCGGCGGGCTTGAGCACCACGGTGCAGCCGGCCGCAAGCGCAGGCGCGAATCCCCAGCCGGCGATTGGCATCGGGAAGTTCCACGGCACGATGATGCCGACGACACCGACCGGCTCCTTGAACGTCATGTCGATGCCACCGGCCACCGGAATCTGGCGACCGAAGAGGCGCTCGGGGGAGCCGCTGTAGTACTGCAGAACATTGGCGACGTTGTTGACCTCCCACCGGGCATTGCCGATGGTGTGGCCGGAGTTGACGACCTCCAAAAGTGCGAGCTCATCCTCGTGCGAACGCACGATGTCGGAGAAGCGGCGCAGAAGGTTCGCTCGGTCTCCGGGCGCCACCTCGCGCCATGACTTCAGTGCCACGTTGGCACGCGCGATGGCCTCGTCGGTCTGTTCGAGACTCGTCGGTGCGACGGTGGTGACAACTTCTTCCGTGGCCGGATTGATGACGCTGTACATCAAAGCTCCCTGCGAGTTGGTGTGCGGTGAGACTACAGACGCTCGAAGCCGCGGTAGCGCTCCCAATCGGTGACTGCCTTACCGTACGCCGCGATCTCGATGCGTGCCATGTTGGCGTAGTGGGCCTGCACGTCAGCACCGAAGGTGTCGCGTACCCACGTGGACCCTTCCCAGAGCGTTAGGGATTCGGTCATCGAGGAAGGAACGCGATCTGCATCGAGTGCATAGGCGTTGCCGGTGAACGCATCCTCGAGCGTCATCTGCTTCTGGATGCCGTCAAGCCCGGCTGCCACCATGCCCGCGACCGCGAGATACGGATTGACGTCGCCGCCGGGCAGACGGTTCTCCAGGCGCAACGACGGGCCGTGGCCGACGAGGCGGAACGCACACGTGCGATTGTCGCGACCCCACTTGAGTGCGGTGGGGGCAAAAGAGCCCTCGACGTAGCGCTTGTAGGAGTTGATCTGAGGAGCTGACAGCAGCGTCAACTCGCGAGCGTGGGCAATCTGACCTGCGACAAAGGCACGACCGAGATCGGACATTCCGTCGGCAGAGGCGTCGTCGGCCATCACCATCGAACCGTCGGTGCCGCGGAACGACATGTGGATGTGGCACGAGTTGCCCTCACGCTCGTTGTACTTGGCCATGAAGGTGAGGGCCATGCCGGCCTGAGCCGCGATCTCTTTTGCACCGGACTTGTAAATCACGTGGTTGTCACAGGTGCGCAGCGCATCGGCGTACTTGAAAGCAATCTCATGCTGGCCGAGGTTGCACTCGCCCTTGACGCTCTCGACGATCATGCCGGCGTTGGTCATCGCGTGGCGAATGCGCGCCAGTAAGGGCTCCACTCGAGCGGTGCCCATCATCGAGTAGTCGACGTTGTACAGGTTGACCGGCGTGAGATCGCGATATCCGCTGAGCCAGGCATCCTCGTAGGAGTCCATGAACACGATGAACTCGAGTTCGGTACCGACGAAGGCTTGCATCCCTGCAGCGGTGAGGCGGTCGAGCTGCTTGCGCAGAACCTGACGAGGTGATGGCGCCACCGGCTGACCGTCGTGATCGAGCACATCGCACAGCAGTCCGACCGTGCCGGGATGCCAGTCGATGCGGTGCAGTGAATCAAGATCGGGGGCCATCACGAGGTCGCCGTACCCACGCTCCCATGACGACATTTCGTATCCATCGACGGTGTTCATGTCGATATCCACGGCAAGCAGGTAGTTGCAGCCCTCGGTGCCGTGGTGCAGGACGTCCTCGAGAAAGAAGTCCGCATCGATGCGCTTGCCCGACAGGCGACCCTGCATGTCGGTGAGCGCCACCGAGACGGTGTCGAGGTCGCCGTCGGCGATCTCCTGGCGCACCTGATCGATCGTCAGGGGCTTGGGCCTGGCCATGCGGTCTCCTTGGGCTGGGTGTCCAGCAACGCTACTGGGTGAGTGGGGACGACGGGGTTGTTCCGTCATTGGCCCCTGTCATCTACGGTCGGGCGTCATGGGTGACGACAGCGATCAGGTCGCGGCAGATCAGGTCGCGGCAGATCAGGTCGCGGCAGATCGCACACGAATGGCGCGGCTGGAGTGCATGAGGGACGCGGTCGAGGTCACGCAGCTGCACGGCGGCATCACCAACCGCAACTACCGCGTGCGCACAGCGAACGGTGAGCTGGTCGTTCGCGTGTCGGACGAGGGGTCGTCGGTCCTGAATATCGATCGTCACCTCGAGTACCTCAACACCGTCGCGGCCGCTCAGTCGGGCGCGGGCCCCGAGGTCGTGGAGTATCTGAAAGGGCAGGGACTGCTCGTGGTGCGCTGGGTTCAGGCGCACACGTTCGAACCAGCCGACGTCGGGCGACACCTGCCGCGCATCGCGCAGGCACTGCGGGTCCTGCATGCGGGACCGGCCTTCGCGGGGCGGTTCGACATGTTCGAGGTGCAGGAGCGATACCTCAGCCTCGTCCGGGAGCGCGGCTTTCGCTTGCCTGACAGGTACGAGGAGTTCGCCCCTCGCGTGGCCACCATGCGGGCTGCGATGGCTCACCGGGCAGAAGACCTCGTCCCCTGCAATAACGACCTTCTCGCGGGCAACATCCTTGATACCGGCGGCCGCCTCTGGCTCATCGACTACGAGTACTCGGGCCAGAACGAGCCGTCGTTCGAGCTCGGCAATGTCTGGAGTGAAGCCTCCCTGCCGGTCGAAGCGCTGCCGGAGCTGATTGGTGCCTACTGGGGTGAGGTCACCGCGGCCAAGGTGGCCAGAGCACGCCTGTGGGCCCTCATGAGCAAGTACGGCTGGACCCTGTGGGCCTCGATCCAGGACGCCATCAGCCCGCTGGATTTTGACTACTGGTCGTGGGGCATGGAGAAGTACGAGCGGGCTTGCGAGGAGTTCGACGGGCCGGAGTTCAACCGCATGCTCAAGGATGTTGCGGCCCCCTGACGGCGCTGAGCCGTGAGGGAATTGGTGTTGATTGTCGTGCGCACCGCGTGTCGCAGGTCACACATTCTCCTGACAGCGCCACACTCGCCCCACTAGTCTCCGCGGACGCAGTCCTAATCACGCGGAGCGCGCCCCTGTGGAGGTCAGAGTGGCAATTCAGAACAGCAATGACTCCGACGAGCAGCTGCTCGCGGAACTTGGCTACAAGCAGGAGTTGAGCCGGACCTGGTCTGGGTTCTCCAACTTCGCCATCTCGTTCTCGATCATCTCGATCTTGGCGGGCTGCTTCACCACGTTCTACTTCGGCTGGAACAACGGCGGCCCCATCGCCATCGCGCTGGGCTGGCCGCTCATCGCCGTCCTCATCCTCATCATCGGCCTGTGCATGTCCGAGCTCGTGTCGGCCTACCCCACCTCCGGTGGCATCTACTGGTGGGCGAGCAAGCTGGGCGGCGTCAAAGCCGGCTACTACACCGGCTGGCTCAACCTCGCGGGCCTCATCGCCATCGTGGCCTCGGTGGCCTACGGGGCTGCGACCTTCTTCGACTTCGCGATGTCGCGACTGAGTGAGTCGTGGGCTGCGGGCTACTCCATTGAGCGCGTCTTCGTGATCTTCACCATCATCTTGGTTCTCACGGCACTGGTGAACATCTTCTCCAGCCAGCTGTTGGCCATCTTCAACAACATCTCGGTGTGGTGGCACGTCATTGGCGCCTCAGTGGTTGTCATCATCCTGGTGTTCTTCCTCAAGGATGGCGCTACGCACTGGAACGTCCAGGATGTGTTCTTCGGTCGCGTCAACAACACCTTCGGCCTGTTCAACAGTACCGATGGTGCGGTCAACGGTGACGGCTCTAGTGGTCCGGGCTTCTGGTTCTACGTGATCCCGCTGGGCTTCCTGCTGACGCAGTACACGATCACCGGATACGACGCATCCGCTCACCTTTCGGAAGAGACGCACGGAGCCTCCAACGCGGCGGCCAAGGGCATCTGGCGCTCGATCTTCTACTCCGCCATCGGCGGTTGGATCCTGCTGCTGGCCTTCTTGTTCGCGGTGCAGGATCCGGCGGGTGTCTCTGCCGGCGGCGGCGGCGTTCAGGTGATCTTCGATCAGGCGCTCACCCCGAAGATGTCGGGTCTGGTGCTCATGATCGCAACGATCGGCCAGCTCTTCTGCACGACGGCCTGCCTCACCTCGGCTTCGCGCATGCTGTTCGCGTTCAGCCGTGACGGTGCGGTCCCCGGCGCCAGGTACTGGGCGCGCGTCAACAAGAGCAAGACGCCTGTCTACGCGGTGATCGCGGTTGCGGTCGTCGGTTTCATTCTCACCCTCCCGGCACTGTTGAAGTTCAACATCGGCACGGAGGAAGCTCCCATCTACACGGTCACTGCGTTCTTCGCCATCGTCTCGATCGGCGTCATCGGCCTCTACCTGGCCTTCGCCATCCCGATCTACTACCGCTGGAAGGCGGGAGCGAAGTTCAAGCAGGGTTCGTGGAACCTCGGCAACAAGTGGAAGTGGATGGCCCCCATCGCCGTCATCGAGATCATCGTGACGTCGATCTACTTCATCCTGCCGCTCTACCCCGCAGGTGCACCCGGGTTCCTCCGCGGGATCCTCGGGGCGCCGAGCGTCGATGATGTGCCGTTCGACTGGAAGTCGGTCAACTACGCGCCGATCGTCCTTGGCGCATTGCTCATCGCCCTGTGGATCGGTTGGCACGTGTCGGCAAAGAAGTGGTTCACCGGACCAAAGATCACTGTCGATCTGCCGGCGGGAGTCTCGTCGGCGGACGAGATTGCGCTGGAGCACGAGGGTAAGGGCATCCATCAGCCACCGAACTCGTGAGCTACTGAGCGACGAAAAACACGGGCCGTCTCTTCGGAGGCGGCCCGTGTTTCTTTAAGCGAACTATGCGCGGATGCGCAGGTTGTCGGGGTCGTACGGCGCTTTGCGCGACACCGTGACGGGCACCATGCGTCCGCCCACGTTGATGGTCCATTCACCCGTGAGGTCGTCGGTGCGGATGTACGCCAAACCCACGCAGGCGCCCGTGGTGGTCGCATACGCAGCGGACGTGACCTGCCCGATGCCTACGCCCTCGCGCAGCACGAGTTCGCCACCCCACAGCATGGGCTCGGACTCCTGCGCAACCCAAGACATGAGTCGGCGCTGCGGGGGATTGGCTTTTGCGGCCAGGAGTGCTTCGCGGCCGATGAAGTCGATGTCGGTGCGGTGCTTGGTTGCGAACAGCAGCCCTGCCTCGACCGGCCCGTAATCGGGAGAGAGCTCCGGCCCGAACGCGCGGTATCCCTTTTCCAGTCGCATCGCACCGATGGCGTAGTAGCCGGCGTCGGTGATACCGAGATCGTGACCCTCGCGCTTGAGCAGGTCGTACACGCCCACGGCGAACTCTGACGGAACGTAGAGCTCCCAGCCGAGTTCGCCGACGTAGGTGACACGACTGGCGCGCACGGTGAAATCGCCGGCATCGATGAGCTGGCTCGTGCCGAACGGGAATGCCTCGTTGCGGAAATCTGCTGACGAGATACGGGTGAAGAGTTCGCGACTGCGCGGTCCCATCACTCCGATCACCGCGTAGGCGCTGCTGACGTCGACCACCTCGACGTGCCAGTCCTCATGGGTGTGGCGCACCAGCCAGTCCATGTCGCGCACCGGCGACGCGGCGCTGGTGACCCAGAGGAACTCGTCCTCGGCGATGCGGGTGATCGTGACGTCAGCCTCGTAGGTTCCGCGGTGGTTGAGCACGGCGGTGTACACAAGCCCACCGACCGGCACCGCGACATCGTTGGCACACACGAGCTGCAGGAGCCGCTCCGCGTCCCACCCCTTGACCAGCAGCTTGCCGAAGGAGGTCTCGTCGAAGATGGCCACGGCCTCGCGGGTGGCGCGCTGCTCCTCGTCGACCCACGGGATCCAGTTCTGCTTGTCCCATGCGTAGTCGAAGACGGGCTGCTGACCCGCGGGTGCGAAGAAAATCGGGCGCTCCCAGCCGAAACGCGAGCCGAAGGCGGCGTTGCCCTGCTGCATGCGATCGTGCAGCGGCGATCGACGGAACGGACGCGCGGTATCGAACTCGCGATTGGGCCACGGCACGGCGTAGTGCAGGCCGAGTACCTCGCCCACTCGGGCCCGAAGCCATTGATGGTTGTTGTTGAACGCGCCGAAACGTCGAATATCGACGCTGACGAGGTCGCTTTGCGGCTCACCTCCGACAATCCATTCAGCGAGCGCGCGTCCCGCGCCACCGGCCGAGGCGATACCGACGGAGTTGAAGCCGGCAGCGACGTAGAAGTTCCGCACCTCGGGAGCTTCACCCAGAATGAATTGGTTGTCGGGTGTGAAGGACTCCGGGCCGTTGTAGAACTTCTTGATGCCCGTGGTGTTGAGCACCGGCACGCGATGAAGCGCGGACTCCATGAGGATCTCGAAGTGTTCCCAGTCCTCATCCAGCAACTGAAACTCGAACGGGTATGGAATCTGCGTCGGCGCCACCCACGGTTTGGCGACCGGCTCGAACCCACCGACGACGAGCCCGCCGACTTCTTCCTTCATGTAGGTGTAGCCGTCGGGGTCGCGCAGGATCGGGGCCATGCGCTGCATGCCCTCGATGAATTCTGTGACGACGTAGAAGTGCTCTGCGGAGTGAAGGGGCACGGTGACGCCGGCCATCAGGCCGATGGCGTGCGCCCACTGTCCGGCGCAGTTGACGACGATCTCGGCCTCGATGGTGCCCTGGTCGGTGACGACGCCGGTGGCGGCGCCGTCGGTGACGATGACATCCAGCACACGGACTCGCTCCACCACGCGCGCACCACGGTTGCGCGCACCCTTGGCGAGCGACTGTGTGACGTCGGCGGGGTTGGCGGTGCCGTCCTTGGGCAGCCAAAGGGCGCCCTGCAGATCCGCGGTCTCCAGATGCGGCCACAACTCGAGGGCACGGTCGGGGGAGATGACCTCGCACTCCAAGTCGTAGGCCTCGGCTGCAGCAGCGGTGCGCAGCAGTTGCACCATGCGCTCAGGCGTGCGAGCCACCGTGACTCCGCCGCACTGCTTCCAGCCAGTGGCGAGCCCGGTCTCCTGCTCGAGCGATGCATACAGCTGCGCTGAGTACTGCACCAGCCGCGTGCCGGACTCCGTCGCACGCAACTGCCCCACCAAACCTGCGGCATGCCACGTGGTGCCCGACGACAGTTGTCCTTGCTCAAGCAACACCACGTCGGTCATGCCAAGCGACGTCAGGTGATAGGCGACAGAGCAGCCGATGATGCCGCCGCCAATGATGACGACGTGGGCGCGGGAGGGGAGATCCACGATGGCAGGTTAGTCAGTCGCATGCAGGGCGGCATTGAGGCCACCCCACGACCCTGAACGGGGAACCGCTTCGATCGCACCCGTCGAGGAGTTACGCCGAAACAACAGGCCCGAAGCTCCGGACAAGTCACGGGCCTTCACGACCTGGCCGTCAGGAAGCAAAACCTTGGAGCCTGCGGTGACATAGAGCCCGGCTTCGACGACGGATGTATCCCCGAGCGAGATGCCCACGCCTGCGTTGGCACCGATGAGGCAGTTGCGGCCGATGCTGATGACCTCGGTGCCACCTCCGGACAGCGTGCCCATGATGGATGCGCCGCCACCAATGTCAGAGCCGTCCTGCACGACGACCCCGGCGGAGATGCGTCCCTCGACCATGGACGCACCAAGCGTGCCGGCATTGAAATTAACGAAGCCTTCGTGCATCACGGTGGTGCCGGGGGCAAGGTAGGCGCCCAGGCGCACGCGATCGGCATCGGCGATGCGAACTCCTGACGGAATGACGTAGTCGATCATGCGCGGGAAGCGATCAACGCCGTGCACCGTGAGGTGCTGCCCCTTGCTGCGCATGCGCATCTGTACCGATGTGACGTTGTCGACCGGGATGGGACCAATGCTGGTCCACGCCACGATCGGGAGCAGGCCGAAGATTCCGTCGAGATTGATGGTTCGAGGCTGGACCAATCGGTGCGACAGGAGGTGCAGACGCAGGTAAGCATCGGCGGTGTCCACCGGAGCCAACGCGAGGTCGTCGATCACGGTGAGCACATTGCGCATGGTCACCCCGCGCACGTCATCGGTGTGGGCGGACTGTTCGAGACCGGCCACATCGATGGCCGTCGTGCCAAGGGAGGGTTGCGGGTACCAGACATCAAGCATCTGGTCGCCATGGATGGTGGCCAGCCCGAGGCCGGCAGCAGACATCGTCATACGGCTACCGTATCGGCGTGGCTGCACTCGACCTTCTGGCTGACCCCGTCGCACTTGCGGCGGCGCTCGTCGATGTCCCGAGTGAGTCGCACCACGAGGGCGAACTCGCCACCCTTGTCGAGCAGGCGCTTCTTGCGGTGCCGCATCTGGACGTGGTGCGCATTGGCGACACCGTGGTGGCACGAACAAACCTCGGCCGCACGGAGCGTGTGCTCATCGGAGGGCACCTCGACACCGTTCCGGCAGCCGACAACCTGCCGCACCACGTGGCCGACGGCCGGCTGTACGGCTTGGGCGCCTGCGACATGAAGAGTGGAGTGGCTGTGGGGCTACACCTCGCGGCAACACTGTCGGCCCCCACGCGCGATGTCACCTACGTGTTCTATGCGTGCGAGGAAGTGGCGTCACAGTTCAATGGTCTGCAGCAGGTTCTCGACACGGCTCCTGACCTACTCGCCGCTGATCTCGCCATCTTGATGGAGCCATCGGATGGCGGTATTGAGGCGGGATGTCAGGGAACGTTGCGCGTGCGAGTGACGGTACGCGGCGCCCGCGCGCACAGTGCCCGCAGCTGGCTGGGTGACAACGCGGTACACGGTGCGGGAGAGATCCTGCGAAGGCTGGCCGACTATGTGCCACGGCAGCCGATGGTGGACGGACTCCACTACCGCGAGGGCCTGTCGGCCGTCCGCATCGAAGGTGGCGTTGCCGGAAACGTCATCCCCGATGAATGTGTGGTCACGATCAACTATCGCTTCGCTCCGGACCGTTCGATCAACCAGGCACTCGCGCACGTGCGTGAGGTACTTGATGGTTACGACATCGAGGTTGACGACGCCGCCTCGGGTGCTCGGCCGGGCCTTGACCGACCGGCCGCAGCGAGTTTCGTCGCTGCCGTGGGCGCCGATCCACGGCCAAAATACGGCTGGACTGACGTCGCGCGTTTTTCGTCTCTAGGTGTTCCGGCACTGAACTTCGGACCAGGCGATCCATCCATGGCACATACGAAGGGCGAGTACGCACCGATCGAGCAGATCCGATCGTGCGCACTCGCCCTGCGTGAGTGGCTTAGTTAGCCGGTCGTATTGCACAAAGCGACTACGCCCGCTTGGTTGCCTCGACGTCGAGCTCGAGCTTGATGTCCTCGCCGACCAGCACGCCGCCGGTCTCGAGCGCGGCGTTCCACACCAGTCCGAATTCCTTGCGGTTGATCTTGGCGTGGCCTTCGAAACCGATCTTGGTGTTGCCCCACGGATCCTGGCTGATGCCGGTGAATTCGTAGTCGATCGTGACGGGCTTGGTGACACCGTGGATCGTGAGGTCGCCGGTCACCTGGATGGAGTCGCCGGAAACCTGGATGGAGGTTGACGTGAAGGTCAAAGTGGGGAACTGCTCGACTTCCAAGAATTCGCCAGACTTCAGGTGACCGTCGCGATCTGCCTGGCCGGTGTCGATGCTTGCGGCCTGAATGGTGAGTTCAGCCATGGAGTTGGCCGGGTTGGCTCCGTCGATGGTGAACGAGCCGGAGAACTCGTTGAACTTGCCGCGGACCTTGGCGACCATCGCGTGACGGGCCGAGAAGCCGAGCATGGTGTGTGCGGGATCGATATCCCAGGTGCCGGTGGCGTCAGAGAGGCTGGACATGGTTCTCCTTGAAGGACGAGGGCGGTCTCACACCGCCGTGACTGATTGTTGAACCTACAACTATCTGTGATTGAAGGTACAACTACCTGGGGTGGGTGTCAACCACGCCCGGATGAACGCCAGACGCCAGCCGGCAGCCCTGCCGGGCGGCGTCACCGTGAGCTGCGTGATGGAATGAGCCCATGATTGCTCTCTTCGTCGTTGTCCTCCTCCTGGTGATCGGCGGGATCTTCGTAGCGATCTCGGGCTCACTTGGCCAGTTCCCCGATTCCGAGCCGGACCTGCGGCCTGAGATGGCTGACCCCGGTTTCGATGTCGTCGTTCGGGGCTACCGAATGGACGAGGTCGATGCGCGGATGGCCGCGCTCGAGGCCGAGATCGAGCACCTCAAGTCCGTCACACCATGACCGCGCATGTGGCACTCGATGTGATCATCGACGCCCCCGTAGACAAAGTCTTTGCCGCCTTTAGCCAGTGGGAGCAGCAGGGCCTATGGATGCTTGGCACCCGCGTGGAAGTTCGCGTGGGCGATGGACACAGCGTGGGCTCCGAGCTCGCCGCGTGGTCAGGTGCTGGACCCGTCGGATTCTGGGACACCATGACGATCACCCGCTGGGAACCTCCGTATCGCGTCGACGTGGACCACACCGGTTCGGTCGTGCGTGGGACCGGAACCATGGAGGTCATTGCCCTGCCCGGTGAGCGCAGTCGATTCGTCTGGTCAGAGGACCTGGAACTACCCCTGGGCGCCCTGGGACGAGCGGGGTGGCCACTGGCCAAACCAGCGTTCCTCGCCGGAGTGCGCCGATCCCTCCTGCAGTTTGGGCGCCTTGTCGAGGCGGGGACCCTGCCCGTCTGACCCCTGTTCCCTGAGGGAAGACGCCCGTCCCACGGGGCCGAACCCCCCTGAGGGCCGGCCGTTTAGCCAGCGACCCTCCTTGTGGGGAATAATGCGACGTCGCCTTGTGGCGAAACGGAAGGGGAACCCAGATGGCCGCGATGAAGCCGCGAACGGGCGATGGCCCGCTCGAGGTCACGAAGGAGGGCCGTGGCTATGTCATGCGGGTGCCCCTGGAGGGTGGCGGCCGGTTGGTCGTCGAACTCAACGCCGATGAGTCCAAGGATCTGGGCGCAAAACTGCTAGCCCTGTTCGTTCCGAAGCAGCCTTAGTCGCGACGAGAGCCACGTACCGCTAGCGCGATTGCAGAAGTGCGACAAGCACGCCGTCGCCCACGGTCAAGAGCGCCGGAATCCAATCGGAATCTGCGGCGATGGCTGCGCTCGCATCGCGAAGCCCCAACGTTTCGGCGTCGCGATCGGACGGATCGGCGACACGACCTCCCCAGAGGGCATGGTCAAGCACCAGTAGCCCACCCACGCGCAGCAGGCGTTTGGCCTGGTGAGTGATGGCCGGGTATTCGGTTGCATCGCCATCCACGTAGATGAGGTCGTATGCCGCGTCGGACAAACGCGGCAGAACATCAAGCGCGCGACCGGCGATCAAGCGCGTTCGGGTGTGGTCGTAGCCCAGAGCTGTGAAGGTTTCGCGAGCCACGCGATGGTGCTCGGCTTCGACGTCGATGCTGGTGAGCACGCCTGCCGGGGTCATCCCTGACAGCAGGGCAGCCCCGGAGATTCCTGCGCCAGTGCCGATCTCGACCACGGCCTGAGCCTGAACTGAAGCGGCGAGGAGCCGCAGGAGCGCCGAGGTGGGGCGAGTCGTGGGGGTGCAGCCGAGCTCATCTCCGCGGGTGCGGGCTTCGCGAATGATGTCGCCTTCTTCAAGCCACATGTCGACGTGGGTCCAGGCCAGGCGAGTGGGGACCGAATCTGCGGTGGAAATATCGCACCTCCTCAGGGCGGCCCAAGCCTACCGGCGGCCTTCATCGCATACCTGAACTACGGTAGGACCATGGAGTCCACGCCCGAGGTCCCCCCGGCTCCTCCTGAGATCGCTGCGTCGTTCGTCCACTCACCTGCCATCACGTCGGTGACCCCTGTCTCGCGCGGCCTTGGCGTCATGGGGGCGGTACTGATCTCCGCCATCGTGGCGACCATCGTGGGCCTGGTCGCGGGAGTGGGCGGCTACACCATCGGCCGCACCGCAGACGAGGGCACGGTGTCGACCAGCGCGTCCTCACTTGCCAGCACCGGTGCCACGGATACCCGCCCTGCTCCCGCGCCCGGTTCTGTCACAGACATCGCCGCGCGTTCTCTACCGGGAGTGGTCTCGATCCTCGCCGAAGGCACGAGTCAATCGGGTAGCGGCTCAGGTTTTGTGATCAGGCCGGACGGTTACCTGTTGACCAACAACCACGTCGTCGACCTCGTTGCCAAGGGTGGCAAGTTGACCGTGACATTCAGTGATGGCGTGAGCGCGAAGGGGACGGTCGTGGGCACCAGCCCTGACTATGACCTCGCCGTGATCAAGGTCAATCGCACATCTCTACCCACACTGCCCCTGGGTGACTCGAGCAAGGTTCGCGTCGGTGACAGCGCCATTGCCATCGGTGCACCACTGGGCCTTGATGGGACCGTCACCGCGGGCATCGTCAGCGCTCTCGATCGACCCGTGACGGCGGGTGAAGGTGGTGGTTCCAGCGGTGCTCCCACATCGTTCATCAACGCCATCCAGACCGACGCAGCAATCAATCCCGGTAACTCCGGTGGGCCGCTACTAGACGCGCGCGGCAGCGTCATCGGTGTGGACTCGGCCATCGCGACTCTTGGGGCCACGGGTGGAAGTGAATCCGGAAGCATCGGACTGGGCTTCGCGATCCCCATCAACTCGGCCAAGCGAGTCGCCGACCAGCTCATTGCAACGGGTAAGGCCACCACGCCAATCCTGGGAGTGAAACTCGATATGGGTTACACGTCCGGTGGTGCACGTGTGCAGTCGTTGACGCCAGGTAGTGCTGCGGCGCAGGCAGGCCTGCAGCCCGGTGACATCATCACCGCGCTGGACGGCCGCCAGATTCACGATGGGACTGAACTCGTGGTGGCAGTGCGCAGTCACTCACCGGGCGACAGGGTCATCGTGACGTTCACGCGTGACGGCAAGACGATGAAGACCACACTCATGCTCGGCGACAACTCCACGGCCTGACATGTTTGACATTGGCATTGGCGAAATCGCGCTCATCGCGGTCATTGCCCTGCTCGTGTTCGGGCCCGATCGGCTGCCGAAGGCGGCTGCCGATGCCGGGCGCTGGGTACGCAACCTTCGCGAGATGGCGTCGGGAGCCCGCAAGGACCTCGCCGATTCCGCCGGTCTTGATCTCAGCGAGGCCATGGACACCGTGCGCAGCCTTCAGGACCTGCATCCTCGCCGCCTTGCGACGAGCCTGATGTCCGATGAGCCGCTGGACAAGCCGGTGGCAAAGCCGCCCGTGACGATGGATCCGGACGCCACCTGAGGTGACGTGATCTGCGAGACCGTCAGGCCTTGCGGTTGGGTGTGATGCCGAGCGACATACCTGCCAACCCGCGCGGGCGCTGGCCCAGCGTCGCGGCGATCTCCCGCAGCACCGTCGCGGTAGGTGAATCGGGCTTCGCTCGCACGATGGGTTCGCCGTTGTCGCCACCCGTGCGCAGGGCGACATCGAAGGGCACTTTGCCCAGCAGGGGCACGTTGGTGCCCAAGGTGCTCGACAGTGTCTGAGCGACGATGGATCCGCCGCCGATCCCGAACAGATCCATGGGTTCACCGCACGCGGGACACGGAAAAGAACTCATGTTCTCGATGACTCCGGCGACTTTTTGATGCGTCTGCGCGGCAATGGTTCCGGCACGCACCGCGACGTCTGCGGCACCGGCCTGGGGTGTTGTCACCACCACGATCTCCGCATTGGGCAGCAGTGCACCCGTGGACATGGCGACGTCTCCGGTGCCTGGCGGAAGGTCAAGGAGCAGCACATCCAGATCTCCCCACCAGACGTCGGCCAGGAACTGCTGAAGTGCTCGATGGAGCATCGGCCCGCGCCACGCGATGGGCTGCTCGACGCCACCGGGCTTGAACATCTGCGTCGAAATGACGCGAACCCCGTAAGCCTGCGGCGGCATCATCATGCCTTCGACCATCGTGGGCCGCTCTGTGGAGTTGAGCATGCGCGGAATCGAATGGCCGTAGACGTCCGCATCGAGCAGTCCGACGGTGAGTCCGAGATCGGCCATGGCGACGGCGAGGTTCGCCGTGATGGACGATTTTCCGACGCCACCCTTTCCGGAGGCGATGGCATAGACACGGGTCAGAGAACCGGGCTGTGCAAAGGGAATCTCCCGATCGCCGTGACCCTGGAGCAGCGAACGAAGTTCCTTGCGCTGCTCGTCGGACATGACATCAAGGACGACCTTGACGGACGACACCCCGGGAACACTCGAGACGGCCGACGTCACGCGCGCGGTGAGTTCGTCGCGCATGGGGCAGGCAGAGACGGTGAGCAGCACCTCCACCATGACCACGCCACCGGGCTGAACTTCAAATCCGCGCACCATGCCAATCTCGGTAATCGGTCGATTGATCTCCGGGTCGTGGACGGTGGCAAGGGCGGCCTGAATGGCTTCGGAACTGATGGCTTCGCGACTGGCGGACATGCAGGTGACTCTAGGACCCCTGCTCCTTGACCTGCCGCTCGATGGCATCCATCCGCTCCATGAGGGTCTCCAAGAGTTCGCGGAGTTCACCACGCACGTAGTCGCGTGTGGCCACGTCACCGAGTCCCAGTCGCAGGTCCGCGATTTCGCGAGCCAGGTAGTCACTGTCGGCCAGGAGTCGCTCGGTGCGGGCGCGATCCTCGGAGAACTGCACGCGGTCGCGATCAGCCTGACGATTCTGCGCCAGCAGGATCAGTGGGGCGGCGTACGAGGCCTGCAGCGACAGCAAGAGCGTGAGGAAGATGAACGGAAAGCCGTCGATGCGCGCACTTTCGGGAACCAAAGTGTTGAGGGCAACCCAGATCACGATCGCGATGGTCATCCACAGAATGAAGGCCCAGGATCCGATGTGGCGCGCAACGGACTCCGACAGTGCACCAAAGCGTTCGGAGTCGACGCTGGGACGAATCCCCGCGCGTCGACGAACCGGCTGGTCAAGATTGCGACGGTCGTCAGGCATGGCTCAGCCCTCCGTCGTCCTCCTCGCGCCAGTCCTCAGGAAGCATGTGGTCGATGACGTCATCAACGGTCACCGCCCCGAGTAGGCGGTTGGCTTCGTCGACGACAGGAAGTGCGACGAGGTTGTAGGCCGCGAACATGCGCGTGACGACAGCCAACGTGGCATCGGGACGCACGGGCTCGAGAGATTTGTCGATGATGGACGAGACGAGGGTGCCCGGTGGCTCGCGCAGAAGCCGCTGAAAGTGGCAGGCGCCCAGGTAGCGACCGGTGGGTGTTTCTGTCGGTGGTCGTGTCACATACACCTGCGACGCGAGTGCTGGCGGCAGATCGGGATTGCGAATCTGCGCGAGCGCATCGGCCACGGTGGAATCCGGTGGCAGCACGATGGGGCTGGAGGTCATCATGCCGCCGGCGGAGAAGTCGTCGTAGGTGAGAAGGCGGCGCAGATCGTCGGCATCATCGGGTTCCATCCGAGCCAGCAGATCGGTCTGCTGCTCAGGCGTCAGTTCAGAGAGCAGGTCGGCCGCATCATCGGGGTCCATCTCCTCGAGCACGTCGACAACGCGCTCGGCTTCGAGAAGTTGCACGAGTTCGACTCGATCGTCATCGGGAAGTTCTTCGAGCACGTCAGCGAGCTGCTCGTCGTCAAGGCTGCGCGCGACTTCGAGGCGACGCTTGCTTGGCAGGTGCGAGATGAACGACGCGAGGTCGGCAGGGCGAATGGTGTCCAGCTGAGACAGAAATTGTTCGGCTGGCTGGTCGGCCGGTGAAATCGACAGGCCGGTGACTTCGGTCCAGTCGGCAATGAACGTCTCGCCGCGTCGCCGAAGGCCGGCCCCCTTGCGGCGCACGAACAACTGCGTGACCAGCCAGTCGTGTGCGCGGTTCTGCTCAATGGCGAGGTCCAGGACGCTGACGGACTCCCCTGTCTCGACAAGGGTCACGGGTCGGTCGAGGAGCTCGGCGGCGACGAGGGTCTCGTTGCTGCGCTGCTCAAATCTGCGCAGATTGAGGGTGCCGGTGACCAGGATCTGGTTGCTCGAAATGTCGGTGACGCGACCCATGGGAATAAAGATGCGTCGCCGCGGGGGGACCTCGACCACCAGGCCGGTCAGGATGGGGGGGTTGGGCTCGAGTCGAAGGATCGTGACGGCATCGCGTACCTTGCCCACCTGATCGCCATTCGGGTCGAAGACTCCGATGCCCCGCAGATGCGCAAGGAACACGCGCGTTGCGGATCCCATCGTCATTCCCGAAGGCTACCGCCGAAGGCCGAGGACAGGAGCCGTGAAGATGGCCGATCGTCCCGTACTTCAGCGGCCGCCAGCGGCGGACATGGTCTGGCTTGCCGTCGCTTTGGTGTTCCTCTCCTCCTCGGGCCCGATGATCGCTGCATGCGCGGCTCCGGCTCTCGCCATCGCCCTGTGGCGCTGCCTTTTGGGGTCGGCGGCCACGGCCTCGGTCGTGCTTGCGCGATCGCGGCATGAACTTGCCAAGCTGACCCGTCGGGAGTTGCTCCTGATCGTGGCGGCGGGTCTGCTTCTTGGTGGGCACTTCGCCACGTGGATCCCGTCGCTTCGCTTCACGTCGGTGGCAGCCTCGACGGCCATGGTGGCCACGCAGCCTGTCTTCGCGGCGCTGATCGCGCGCGCGCGGGGCCGCCGCATTCCCGTGCAGGCCTGGATCGGCATTGCCATCGCGGGGGTTGGCGTGCTCGTGATCACCGGCGTGGACAGCTCAATTGACTCGCGCCACCTGATCGGTGATGTGCTCGCCCTCATCGGTGCCTTCTTTGCTGCCGCGTATGTCTCGGTGGGCGAGCACGCGCGCAAGAGCGTGTCCACATCAACGATGACCATGATTTTGTATGCCTCGTCCGCCGCACTCCTACTGGTGACCTGTGTGGTGGGACGTCAACCGTTGTGGGGCTGGTCGTGGCGCGACTGGGCGTTGATCGTCGCGCTGACCGTAGGTGCACAACTGCTTGGTCACACGATCATGAACAAGGTGCTTGTCTCAACGTCGGCAACAGTCGTGTCCACCGCAATCTTGTTCGAGGCACCCGGCGCGATCATCATCGCGGCGATCGCGCTGGGGCAGATTCCGCCGCTTGCCTTAATCCCTGCACTCGCGTTGATGATGGTGGGCGTGGTGATCGTGATCAGGTCGGGCTCACGCGACGTGCCGACTGAGACGTCGCCTATTTAGCCCTCTGCCTCGGAGAGAAATTCCTAGGCAGACAGGCCAGCGACGGTGCCGTGCTCAATGACCTCATGGCCCATCGCGGCCAGCATCTGCGTGGCGTACGCCAATGCTTGCGCGTCTCCCGCACTCACGCCCCGCTGCTGGCCCTTGATCGCTCGCATGTAGATCGATTCCATGATGACGGCGAGCTTGAAACAGGCAAGGACCACGCAGAAGTCCAGATGATCCAGCGAGTGTCCTGTGGCAGACGCGTACGCATCGATGATCTGCTCGCGGCGCCAGAACCCCGGCCCGGATGTGATGTGCTCGGCTACCGGCACATGCGCACGTCGGCCGTCGTCATGTTGTGTCCAGTAGACGAGCATGACTGCGAGGTCGGCGATGGGATCACCCACGGTTGACATCTCCCAGTCGAGGACCGCGCGCACACGACCGGTCTGGGGATCGAGAATGGCGTTGTCGAGTCGGTAGTCGCCGTGCACAAGTGCTGACGTCGTGATGGTCGGGACATGCGCGGCCAACCATGCGGCGAGTCGATCGACGTCTTCGACCGGTTTCACCTGGGTGAGCTGCCACTGCTCACTCCACCGTGCGACCTGACGTTGCAGGTAGCCCTCGGCTGTCCGGCCACCTGCTATCGCGGGGTCGATTGTGTGCAGCGCGACCAGGGTGTCCACCAGCGATGCACTGATAGCCGCCGCGTGAGGCGCGCCGAGGGCGCCTGCTTCCGCCGCAGTGGCGACGACCTGACCATCGACGTAGTCCATAACTAGGAATGTTGTGCCCGTGACGGTCAGGTCCTCGCACAATGCGCGAGGCGCGGGTACCGGAAAGTCGACGGTGTGGAGCATCGACAGCACGCGATGCTCGCGAGCCATGTCGTGGGCGCTCGGCAGGACGTGACCCAGTGGCGGTCGCCGAAGCACCAGCTCTCGGCTGACAGCGTCCTGAAGGCGGAAGGTCAGGTTCGATCGCCCACCGGCCAGAAGGTCTGCCGTGATCGGACCGGTGACGTCAACGTGCGCATGTGTGAGCCACGCGGTGATCGCATCGAGGTCAAGAGCCTCGGCGACGACATCCATGTCGGTGAGCCTATGGGAGGGTGAGGTCATGCTTCCCGGACTTGTGCCGCCCGACGGCACCGCGGCACTGCTCTTTGACTGTGATGGCACGCTCGTCGACACTTTGACGCTCTACCGCACCTGCTGGCGTCAGGTGTTCGGACGGCACGGGTTCGACATGAGTGATGAATGGTTCGCCACGTGGCAGGGCCACAGCATGGTGCCGTTTGTTCGCGGTGCCTTTCCCGACGTCGACGACGCAACCCTGACTGTCATCGGTCACGAAGGAGTCGAGCTCTTCCTGGAGTCGGCCCATCTGCTGGAGCCGCTGGAGCATGTCGTCGAGATTGCCCGCAACTACCGCGGTGTCCTGCCCATGGCAGTGGTCTCGGGAGGGCCACGGGCCGCGGTGGTGGACTCCCTTCGCGCGGTGGGAATCGCTGACCTGTTCGATCCCGTTATCACCGTTGACGATGTGGCACACGGCAAGCCGGCGCCCGACGCCTACCTGTTGGCGGCGCAGCGGCTAGGAGTCGACCCGGCGCTGTGCGTCGCGTACGAGGACACTGGAAGTGGGATGACATCTGCTCGCGAAGCCGGCGTCGGCGTGATCATCGATGTTCGCCTGCACGACCCGAAGCACTGCTAGCGTCGCAAGCATGACTTTCGATCACTCCTCCAGCATTTTTCACATCGGCATCCTCGTGCGCGACATGCAGACGTCGTGCACTGAACTGGGTGAGTCCATGGGCGTGACATGGACCGACGTGGTGACACGCACCGACCAGCGCATTTGGACACCTGAGCACGGGCAGCGCACCGTGCCGCTGACCTTCGTGTACTCGCGCGAGGCTCCGCAGCACCTGGAGCTCATCGAAGGTCCCGAGGACACTCCGTGGGACTGGCGCAAGCATGAAGGTGTCCACCACTCCGGTGTGTGGGCCGATGTGCCTCGCCTCACCGATGGACTGCTAGCCAAGGGCTGGACTTTGGTGGCAAGTCAGGTGTCGCCCGATGAGGGCTACGGCTCCTTTACCTATGTCATGTCTCCCGGCGGATTCCTGCTCGAGCCGGTGGCGGAGGCCAATCGTGAGCGATTCGACCGCTGGTTCTCCACCGGAAAGCTGTAGCCATGCGCGAACCACTCATTCGATACCCCATCGTGCAATACGCCTATGTCGTCAACGATCTTGATGAAGGCATTCGTCACTGGGTCGAGACGCTTGGAGCCGGACCTTTCTTCGTGAGCCGCAACCATCTCGGCAAAGAGCACACCTACCGGGGCGAACCCGACTCAGCGACGTTCTCCTATGCCTTCGGGCAGGGCGGACCCGCGCAGATCCAACTCATCCAGATGGATGATCCGACGGTGCCGTCGATCTACCGCGACATGTTCGCGCCCGGCGAAGAGGGCTTCCATCACATCGCGTGTCTGGTGCCGGCCGCCGACATGGCTGCCGAGGTGGCCCGCTTCACCGATGCGGGCTTCGAAGTCGCATCGACTCTGCATTCCTATGTGCCAGTGGCGTACATCGATACGCGCTCGGCGCTCGGCTTCTTCGTGGAACTGCACGGCCTTGACGATGCGGTTGATCAACTCTTCCGTGAAATCCGCGAGGCGCACGAGCAATGGGACGGTGTCACCGACCCGATCCGCACTCGCAAGACCACATCGTCGATCCGCGGAGACAAGTGATGGCGCTCGAACTTATTCCACTGGCCACTGTGCGTGTGTCGCGCGGAGAGATCCATCGCATGGGCGACACCGCCTTTCATCGTCGAGTCATCGGTGGAATCTCACGCGGACGCTGGGACGGAGACCGGCTTGCGGGCGACATCGTCGAGCCGGGCGGCGACTGGGCGATCCCGTCGCACGACGGCACGCTCATGCTGCTGGATGTGCGTCAGGTGATTCGTACCGACGATGGCGCACTCGTGTATGTGACGTACCAGGGTCGCTGCGATCGCGGACGTGGCACGTACACCGTCGCGCCGACCTTCGAGACCGATGACGAGCGCTACGCGTGGCTCAACGGTGTGCAGGCGATCGGTCAAGGTCGCAGTGATGGCGATGACATCGTCTACGAAATGTTCGAGGTGCGCTGATGCCCACCGCGATCGTCACCGGGGCCGGCGCAGGCATCGGCGAGGCGACCGCGCGACTGCTGCATGAGCGCGACTACGACGTCGTGGCCGCGGATGTGTCTACCGATGCCCTCGCCTGGACCTCGGGTGTCGCGCGTCTTCATGCGGTCGTCGCTGATGTGAGCACCGAGGAGGGCAACGCCGCAATGGTGGCGGCGGCAATGAAGGCCACCGGGCGCCTAGATGTCGTGGTCCTCAACGCCGGCATCGCACGTCGCACGCACTGGGAGGCCGACGACGCCGTCGATGCATTCGATCGCATCATGGCCGTCAACACCCGCGGAGTAATGCTGGGTATCCGGCACTGCGCACCGGTGATCGAGCTAAGCGGCGGCGGTGCGATCGTCGTCGTGGGCTCCACGTCGGGAGTGCGCGCCGATCCCGAGAGATTCGCCTATGACGCCTCGAAGGCAGCGGCAATCAACCTCGCACGGGCGGCGGCACTGGACTGGGCAGCACGCGGTGTGCGCGTCAACGTGCTGGCTCCCGGTCCGACCACCACGTCGATCCTGCAAGGTGGCCGCATGACGCCCGAGCACCTAGCCGAACTCACGCGACCAATTCCTTTGCAGCGCCTGGGCACGCCGCAGGAGCAGGCTGAGGCCATTTGCTTCCTGGCATCGCCCACGGCGAGTTTCATCACCGGTGCAGTGCTCATGAGCGACGGTGGCGTCACCGCCAATGTCGGCATCTTCCCGCCGCCTGCGTTAGGTGCCGATCGTGGCTGACCTCCATGAGCGCATGCGGCCGGCCGATCGCGAGGCGATTCGCGAGGCTGCGTTTCGCTACGCCCGCGGTGTCGACCGGCTCGACGCCGACCTCATGAAGTCCGCCTACTGGCCCGATGCCACGGACGATCACGGCCGCTTCGTCGGCAACGGCCACGAGTTCGCCGACCGCGTCGTGGGCACGCATGATCGCTGGGCGTCGACCATGCACTGCAATTACAACCACAGCATCGAATTCGACGATGCCACGCACGCTCGCGGCGAGATCTACAACGTCACCTACCTCGTACCCCGCGACGATGGCCCGATCAACGTGTGGCTCGGCCGCTACCTCGATCACTACGAGCAGCGCGACGGGGAGTGGCGCATCAGCCACCGCACCTGTGTGCACGAGGCGACGACGACGATCGAGCACGCACCCATGGCCGGCGACATGTCGAACTTCCGTATGGGACCGGCTGATCGTCCGCGCGGCGACACCCCGCTAGGGCAGTAGCGCGTACTGCCCAGCACAGAAGTACGCGGGCTACTTGCCCAGCGCCGCGCTCGTACCGGCAAGGCGGCCGAACACCAGAATCGGGCCGAGGGTTCCCCCGGCTCCCCCGTAAGCCATCGCCGTCGGTGCGGCAGCGACGTTGCCAGCCGCGTACAGCCCCGGAATCGGGTCGAGGTGCGTGTCGAGCACTCGCCCAAGCTCGTCCGTGCGCGGGCCGCCGCTGGTGCCAAGCGTTCCGGAGTGCACGGGCACGGCATAGAACGGAGCCTCATCGATGCGACCCAGGGTCGAGGCTTTCTGGAATCGATAGTTGCCGTCACCACTCCACCGGTCATAGGCACTGTCCCCGCGATGGAAGTCGGCATCCTGCCCGGCTGCCACCATCTGATTCCAGCGTTGCACCGTCGCCTCGAGTCCATCGGCGTCGATGCCAACCTGCTCGGCTAACGCGCGCAATGACGGTGCACGATTGATCCATTCGGCTATCGATTGACCCGCGGGTGAGGCGAATGAGCCGTACTGACGCGCATGGGCTTCGTCGAACACCAGCCATGCGGGCAGGTTGGGATATCCGAATGACATCGCATCCATCTGATGAAACGCTCCACCGAGGGCGTTGTAGTTGCTGGCTTCGTTGGTGAACCGGCGACCCGCGGCATTGACCATGATCGAGCCGGGCAGCGTGCGCTCGCGATTGACTAGGTTGGCTCGTTGATGGCCCTGCACCCGATCGCCAGGGATCTCCACCGTGGGAACCCACCACGCCTGTCCCATGTTGCCCAGTCGCGCGCCAGCGCGCATCGCCATGAGCAGTCCATCGCCGGTATTCGTGGGCAATGACGCCGGTGACGTCATGGGTCCGCGCAGGAATTCCACGACAAGGTCAGGGTTCCACTCGAATCCGCCGGTGGCCAGCACGACGCCCTGTCGTGCGTGCACCACGTGTTCGATGCCGGCGATGTCGAATCGCACTCCGGTCACGCGGCCATCGTCGATGAGGAAGTCGGTGGCGCGCGCATCGGTGACCGGCTCGACGCCGAGATCTAGGAGAGCCTTAATGATGGGGCCCACGAGTGCATTGCCGCAGCCGCGCAGGTCGTTGTCCTGACGATGCGCGAGCGTGGCCTCGTCGAGATAGCCCGTGCCGCCGCCGAGCGTGGTGTCGGTGATGGTCAGGTGCGCACTTCGCTTGCTGCGATTGACGCGATCGGCCCAGTCGCCGAGTTCGCGAAAACTGAACAGGCCCGGATCAAGGGAGCGACCGCCGTCAGGCATCCCTCCCGGATGTTCGGGGTGATAGTCGGGGTAGTGCGGCACCGGTCGAAACCTCACGGCCGTTGTCTCCTCGAGCCAGGTCACGGCGTCGCCGCCGTTGTCGACGAAGGTCGCGGCCAGCACAGGATCCATGCGACCGAGCGACAGTGAATCGAGGTAGGCGAGTGCGGCCTCGCGCGAATCTGTACCGGGCTCTTGATGGGGGTTGAGTGGAATCCACACGACCCCACCGGAGATCGCCGAGGTGCCACCCAGCAGCGAGGCCTTTTCGTAGAGCCCGACACTGCACCCGGTCTGAGCGGCGGCGAGGGCTGCAACGAGTCCGGCCGCTCCACTGCCGAGCACGACCACGTCGTACTCGGTGCTGATACTGGACGTCACCTCAAGAATCTATCGCTAGCCTGTCGCCCACATGGTGAACTCGGGAGGGCACATGGACGGGCTGCTGATCGACGACACGGGTGCGATCCTTCGACTCACACTGAACCGCCCGGACAAGTTCAATGCCCTCACCGCAGACCTCATCCACGCGGTTGCAGATCAGATCGATCAGACGTCCGCTCGCGTGGTTGTGCTGACCGGCAACGGCAAGGCCTTCTGCTCTGGCGCCGATGTGAGCGGCGACAAGCCCTCCATGGACACCCTGTATGCGGCCAATCGTCTGACGATGACGATCTTGGAGTCGGCCACGACGGTGATCGCCGCGGTCAACGGTATTGCCGCTGGCGTCGGTGTTTCGTTTGCGCTCGCCTGCGATCAACAGGTGGTGAAGCAGTCGGCGGCTTTCATGCTGGCATTCACCAAGATCGGCCTGATGCCCGATGGCGGTGCCTCGCTGCTCGTTCCTGCAGCCGTTGGGCGCGCGCGGGCGGCCCGCATGGCTCTGCTCGCTGAGAAGATCCCCGCTCCGCAGGCTGCCGAGTGGGGGCTCGTGAGCCATGTGGTGTCCGACGAGGATTTCGACGCCGAGGTTGAGCGCGTGGTGGGCGCCGCCGCCGCCGCCGCACCCTTGGCGCTGGCCCGGACCAAGCAGTCGATCAATGCGGCCACGGTCGCCCAGATGCGCGCGATCCAGGGGCTGGAGGCGGCTGGACAGGAAACCCTGATGTTCACCGACGACTTCGCCGAGGGCGTGGCTGCGTTCCAGGGCAAGCGGGTAGCCAACTTCACAGGTCGCTGAGCGGCCCACGAGTTTCTTGGGTCGCTGAGCGACCCACGAGTTTCGTGGGTCGCTGAGCGACCCACGCACCGGTTCGGCAAACCCCCGGCGGCGGGTCGTCCCGGGGGTCTAGTGTCCGGCTTACTTGAGAGCCCGTGGCGTAACCACCGGGCTGGTTGACATGAGGAGAGACAATGGGTCAGCTTGACGGTCGCGTTGCGGTCATCACCGCCAGCACGCGCAGCATTGGCCGCGGCATCGCCGAGGCATTTCACAAGGAGGGCGCATCTGTCGTCCTGAGCGGCCGTAACGCCGACAAGGGCGCCAAGGCAATCGCGGAGATGGGCGGCGGCGATCGCCTCCACTTCATCGCCTGCGATGCGTCCAAGCAGAGTGACGTCGAAGCACTCGTCGACGGCACCGTCGCGAAGTTTGGCAAGGTCGACATCATCGTGCCCAACGCCGGTGGCGTTGCCAACACCGCGCCCACCGCGATGATCAGCGATGAGGAGTGGCAGTACGAGCTCAACTTCAACATCAACCAGACCTTCTGGATGACCCGTCGGGCACTGAAGTACATGATCCCCGCCGGCTTCGGCCGCATCATCGGCATGTCGTCGATGTACGGAAAGATCACCACGATGGCAGTCCCTGGCTACATCACCAACAAGCACGCCATCATCGGTCTGATGAAGGCCGTGGCCAAGGAGGTCGGCACGTCCGGCATCACGGCGAACGCGGTGTGCCCGGGCTTCGTCCCGACCGACATGTTCTACGAGACTGGCCCGGCAACGGTTGAGGCCATGGGCCTGCCGAACCTGGACGCGCTCGCACAGATCATGTACAGCGTGACCTGCATCCAGCGCCCGAACACCGAGGCTGAGGTCGGCGCCGCGTGCGTCCTTCTGGCTTCTGATCTCGGTGCTGGCATCAGCGGCACGACGATCAACGTTGATGGAGGCGCTTCGCCTTACTAGGCGGCACGAGCACCAGACAGCACAGCTTCACCATCGGTCCCGCCCTGCTGGTCAGGGTGGGACCGATTGCTGTCCGGGGTCATCCCGCTGACGGGACGGCCAGGCTGGTCTAGGCTGATGGAGTTTCTGTAGTCTGAATCCAGTAACCCCCTTCGAGAAAGGAAGACCCGTGTCCCAGCTCGGCAATCTCGACTCTTCGTTCGCAGGCCGGTCGGCCATCGTTACTGGCGGGTCCGGCGGAATGGGACGCGCGATCTCGCTGGCATTCGCGGCCGCCGGCGCCAAGGTGACCGTGGTGGATCTGAATGAGACCGGGGGTCGGGAGACGGCCGATCTGGTTTCTGCCGCGGGCGGCACGGCGGTGTTCGTTCAGGCCAACGTGTCCAAGGCCGACGATGTTGCGGCGATGGTCACTGCGGCAGTGGACGCCCATGGCGGGCTTGACTTCGCCGTCAATGCGGCGGCAATCGAGTTTGAGGTCGACTACCTCGCTGACCTCGCCGATGACGACTTTGATCGCATGATCGCCGTCAACCTGCGTTCGGTTTTCCTGAGCATGAAGCACGAGATCAACGCGATGCTGGCGAGCGGTGCGGCGGCGGCTGGACGCGCTGCCATCGTCAACATCGCCTCGACTAATTCCTACCGCCCGCAGCCGCATCAGTCGGCCTACACGGCCAGCAAGTTCGGCGTCCTGGGCATCACCAAGTCCGCGGCCGTTGATTATGCGCCTCGCGGCATCCGCATCAATGCAATCTGTCCGGGCGCGATCGACACCCCGATGCTGCGTGGTGCCATCGAGAAGCGCGGCCGTGATCCGCAGGAGGTGGCCAATCGCCTCTCACTCAACGGGCGCTTCGGAACCCCCGACGAGATTGCGGCTGCTGCCCTGTGGCTGTGCAGCAGTGCGTCGTCGTTCACGATCGGCCACGCCCTGGCGGTCGACGGCGGGTATCTCGCTCGCTAGCGGATCGTTGCGGGGCCGCCTGCGACTCAGTACGTGTAGAAGCCCTTGCCGGATTTGCGTCCGAGCATGCCGGCCTCGACGTGACGGCGCAGAAGTGCCGGGGCCGCACAGCCGGGATCCAAGTGCTCGGCGTACAGGCTCTCGGCTACCAGCAGCAGGGTGTCGAGGCCGATGAGATCGCACAGGGCGATGGGGCCGATCGGCATGCTGCAACCGCCCACCATGCCTTCGTCGATGTCCTCCTTGGACGCGATGCCGTTCTGGAGCATGCGAATCGCATCGAGCAGGTAGGGGACCAGCAGGGCATTGACCACGAAGCCGGCCTGGTCGGTGGCACGGATGACCTTCTTGCCCAGCACGTTGGCGCAGAACTCGTGCGTCGCGTCGGCGATCGCAGGATTGGTCTGCAGAGCGCTGATGACCTCGACCAGCGGCATCACGGGCACGGGGTTGAAGAAGTGGGCACCCACGATGCGATCGGGCCGCTTGGATGCCGCGGCGATCGTGGCGATGGGAATCGACGACGTGTTGCTGGCCACGATGCAGCCATCGGACACGATGTCATCGAGCTTGGCGAGCAGTGCTGCCTTGTCGTCGATGGACTCGCGAATCGCCTCGATGACGATCTCGCGATCGCCCATGGCCTTGAGGTCGGTCGTGAAGGTGATGCGTCCGAAGATGATGTCGGCCGGCTCCTTGAGCTTGCCCTTCTCCTCCTGCTTGGCCAGCGAGGCCTGCATGCGCTTCTGGGCCACGCCCAGGATCTCGTCGTTGGTGTCGACCACGAGTACGTCGCAACCAGACTTGGCGCCTACTTCAGCGATTCCCGAGCCCATGAGGCCGCAGCCCACAACACCAAGACGATTCATGCGAAGATCTCCTGTCAGAAGTCGCCGGCGTTCGCGCGCAGAGCACGCAGAACGGTCCGGAGTGTGTCGATCTGGTTGGTAGTGATGCCGAGCTGTTCGAAGACCTGCGCATTGAGTGCGGTGGTCGCGGCAAGCCCGCGAGCTCGACCAGCCTGGGTAATGGCGGCCAACACCGCACGTCGATCAGTGGGATGCGGCTGGCGCTTGACGAAACCCTGGGTCTCAAGACGATCGACGGCGCTGGTGACGCTGGTGGGGTGGACCTGCAGCAGTGCTCCCATGCGCGTCATGGGCAGGGCGCCTTTGCGCGTGAAGGACAGCAGCATGAGGATCTCGTACCGCGCGAAGGTGAGGTCCAACGGCCGCAGTACGGTGTCGATGCGCTGCAAAAGGATCTGTTGGGCGCGCACGATGGACGTCACCGCAGCCATACCCTCGGCAGCCTCGCCCCAACCGTGAGCAACCCACTGGCGACGGGCCTCCTCGATGGGATCAGAGTCGAGGGCACGACCGATGGTCATGCTGCCTCCCCTTCATTCCCGCGCATCTGCGAGAGATGCGACTGTCGACCTAGCGTGAATCAGACGTTGCGACGGTATTGGCCGCCGACCTCGAAGAACGCCGAGGTGATCTGACCGAGGGAGCATACGCGGACCGCGGCCATCAGGGCGTCGAAAGTGTTAGCTCCGGTGGCAGCAACCTGCTTGAGATGAGCAAGTGCCTGTTCGGCCTCGGTCCGGTGCTCCATCTGGAATTCGCGGAGTCGGGCCACCTGGCCGCTCTTCTCCTCCTCGGTGGCACGGGCCAACTCCACGGTGGTCACCGCATCGCCGGGGCTGGGATTGAGAAAGGTGTTGACACCGATGATCGGCAGCGTGCCGTCGTGCTTGCGGTGTTCGTAGAGCATTGATTCGTCCTGGATGCGCCCGCGCTGGTAGCCGGTCTCCATAGCGCCAAGGACGCCACCCCGATCCGAG
>Ga0304728_1000627_pt1 | contig 29255 bp, 23 predicted proteins | sample C_130625_MF_Meta_FD_190476 | JGI IMG/M metagenome (GOLD analysis project Ga0304728, IMG submission 190476) | Freshwater microbial communities from Lake Croche, Canada to study carbon cycling - C_130625_MF_MetaG (v2) (version 2) | ecosystem: Environmental > Aquatic > Freshwater > Lake | place... | reverse complement strand
TTTAGCAGATAATGGAGTGGCCATTGTTGTCATCAAGCCTCAAATTGAAGCTGATAAGTCTAAGGTTAATAAATTCGGATTGCTCACAGACACCAAATTGTACCCAGAAATAGTCGAAAGTGCTAAAGAATGTGCTGCACTCAGTCAACTCGTATATCAAGATCATATCTTATCGCCAATTTTAGGTGAAAATGGAAATAAAGAGTTTATTGGATATTTCAAAAAGCTAAAATCTTAATTGACTGGTATTTATTATGTCGCAAGACTAATTTTAAACCCCAATAGGGGTTGAATGTCATTAGTGCTGGATGAAATCCAGCGAAAAAACAAAAAATAGTTTCCTTTTTGGCGTGTATTTTTATTTAAAATCATGACAAAAAGAGGTTGTGTTAAAATTGTAATCCGTCAATAATCTCAAGCTATTAGATCATCAAAGTGTAGCTTTAAATTTTATTTTCAAAAAATAAATTTGAATTACAAAGACAATAATACTACTTTTGCATTCCTTTTAAAAGGTACCAAAGATGACCATTGACCAATTATTTCGAGCCTTCACAGACGCAGACTTTCAGTACAAGCGCTTTATGAAAATACAGGTCTTTGAATCGGATACTTTAAGTCGATTTGATACGCTTTCAGAACAAATACGAGTGCAAGTCAGTCAAATGGATTTAAGTCCAACCATTACTACTGCAATGCAAGAATTGGATAGAATTGAAATTGATTTCACCCCTGAATTTAGATTCGGAAGGAAATTTTTGAATGTGTTGTGTTTAGGTTTCTATAAGAAACGGTTTATTGCTAAAAAAAGATTAGCTTATTTCTACCTTGAGATACAGCAAAGGCATCATTTGTTTCAAATAATTGAAGCACACCTTAAGGAAGAATAAAAAAAATATTAGTATTTAAGAATATTCTTCGTTTGAGTTTCCCCTGTAGAATTTGTAATACACAACAAATAAATCCCTGCTTTCCACTGCTCGGAATTAATTTGAACATCCAAATCGTTAAAGACAGTTGCGAGTATTTTTCTGCCTTGCATATCGGTAATCATCAATTCATAAGCGTCCTCATGAGTCACTTTTAAGGTAAATGATTCTTGAAATGGAACTGGGTAAATAGAAAGTTCATTGGAAGATCCCTCAACAATTCCAGCAAAACAATTATTTGTAGCATTAAAGGTGGGTGCTGCAAAGGCAAAGATTCCAGCATCGGGACAACGTGCATAGGAAATATCTGCAGATTGTAAACCGAAAGAAACTTGATCATATAAATTTACACCGTTACCATAAAATAAGGTCTCCCCATTAGAACTTAATTTAAAATTAGCATGTAATCCAACTTGAGTTGTATCATTATCTGCCCAAACGATTAAATAACTATTAGGTAAAATCACCGAATTCATAGGAAAAGCCCATTTGGTATACCAAGTGATATCATCAGAGAGATAAAGACCTGATAAATCTATGGCGTGGGTACTTGTATTATACAACTCAATCCAGTCATCACTTTCACCATAATTATCAAAGGCTGTCTGCAAGTTATTTGCCATCAATTCATTTACCACAACTTCTCCCACTTGAGGAAATGGTATATTCATAACTAAAGTATGAAATTCATGTTCAGCTCTTTGGGGACTAAATAAACCCGCTACCGTATTTTCTGCATAAATGTAATACTCGAAGATAACGCCATCAGCAGTTACTGGAGCTCCATAAACATGATCCCCTGCGGAGCCATCACCATGAGCACCATCATCAAACATTTGAACCCTATTGAATTTTAACGGATGACTGGTACGGTAACCCAAAAACACCATAGATTCATTAGAACATGTTGCCGTAATGAAAAAAGTTTCATTAAATGCTGGCGTTGGATTACTTGCAGCATAACTTGAAATAGCGGGTGCTACTAAAATATAATTAGCATTCGTATTAAAAAAGGCAACTCTAGAGGTCATTAATGCTTGAATACCTGGAATGCTTGATCCAGCTGGTCCACCACCTGCAACTGCTGTTGTTAATGAATTTTGATATTGCGTGTAAGTATAAAATTTAAAGGGATCCGCTTGAACATAAGAATCGATTGTGGCGCGCATGGCATTTGCAGTAGTTAAATAAGCACCAGAGGCAAAAATCTCTTGAACAATGGTCCGAACATGAGCCATGTACATGCGTTTGAACATGGGATCGGCCATTATTTTAACAATCAAAGGATGAATTGTCGAAGTGCTATTGGATAAAGGATCTAATGTGGTAGCGGTATAAGCCCCTGAACCCGTTCCACCTGGAAAACCTGCAAAACTCATATTTAAGTCCCAAACTGTAGTTATGAAACGATCATTCAAATCTCTATATAAATAGTAATTCTGACGAAAAGCACCACTGTATGAATCTAGATTAACCAATACATTGTTGTATGCAAGCATCCAAATGGCCCTATCAACATCCAATTTTGTCTCTATGTTAGTAAAGTCATTGTTGAGTGTGTTGATCATTCCCATCAAATCTGTCCATCCATAAGTTGATTTCAACTCATATCCTGAATAATAGGCAGTAGTATCCGCACTAATATACCTTAAATCAGGACTGCTAGTACTGCCGGGTCCAGCGCCGCCGACTGGATTGCACTTTATAAAAGAACCGTTGTTGTCGTAGTAATGTGCCGAATTAAAATTATCATCAATCGTCTCTGCATTAGAATAAACCCCTCTTAGTGTTCCATTTATATAAACATTAGCAAAATTTGCTCTAGGACAATCCATGTATTGTTCCAAAATTGCATACGACAAAACTTCACGAATCATGGAAGGATCTTGATAACCATTTTGCAATTTAATATCTGTGAAGGCTTGATAATTTTGAGAACCTTTAATGTAATTTAATTGAAGATGAATTGGGTTTTTATTATTATTGGGATTATAGGAACTGTTCCCTTTATATTTTACCCCTACACTATCAAATACCACCCCATTAATTCGAACAGAATCTGCAATAATATATACGTCAGTTGCAGTAGCAGCATCTAATTGCGCATCCCAATTGGTGAAACTAAAGAAAATTTCAATCTGCTGAACGACAGCTTTGTCGTAAAAATTTTGGGCAGACAGATAGGAAGTGAAACTAAATGTTGAGAAAAGAAAAAACAGAACTGATTTCATAATTATCGAATTAAAACTAATTTTTAATATTTGTTGATTAAAATTCTAATAACTTGTGATTCGTTAATAATAGATTAACTTATTGGTAAAATTAATTTAATATAAATGTAAAACTAAAAAATGGAACACGAAATCTTATTTTGACTGATCGCTTTCTAAGCACAAAATCTTTTTGACATGATTTTAAATAAAAATACATGCCAAAAAGAAATATATTTTTTATATTTTCTCCCTGAATTTACTCCAACTCTAATGATATTCAACCCCTATTGGGGTTATAAATTATTCTGGCGGTAAAATTAAGACCTATCAAATCTAATTTACTAATTCCTCAAGAAGAAATCTTTTGGTACTGTTGTTGACAAGACAATTGTGAATAATTGTATTGCAAGCGGAAATTCAATTAGAGAAATAAAAGTATTTTTGAAAAAACAAAATAATGATGCGTCTAACCCTCTCCATATTTATAGGATTAAGTTTCTTTTATTCCTGTGCACAGCAACCCGCTAGTTTATCTTTTGAAGCAGTCGAACAAATTAATACTACACAGAAATTCGTACTTACGGATTATCTTTCCAATAACGAAAGTTTAGATAAGGAAGTAGCGCGTATCTTTGCATCCATGGACGATACAGCCATCGTTGCTCAATTAATCATGCCTGCAGTGGGTAGATTGGGAGAAACTAGAGATTCTATCGATAAATTCATTAGACTTAGACTTATTGGAGGAGTACTGATGTTGAATGGAACAAAGGATGAATTCACCTCTTGGATTGAAAGTTTTGAAAAGAGTAACAAGCTTATGGGGAACCTTCCGTTTTTATACAGTGCAGATGCTGAACCGAGCTTAGTAAATAGAAAAATATTAGGTTCTACTGTTGTGAAAAAAGCTAATGAATTGACAACTATTGAAGAGGTAATTGATGTTGCGACCATTATTTCGAAAGATTTAAATGAAATCGGAATTAATTACAACTTCTCACCTGTTGTTGATATGTCACCAAACAAGACCGTTGGGTATAGGAGTTTTGGGGCAATTCCTGAAAATATAATTCCTTGGTCCAATGCCTTTATTGCAACAACGCAGGAAAAAAACATAATCGCCACTGCAAAGCACTTTCCAGGACACGGACTCGTAACGGGCGATACGCACAAGTCACTTCAAACCATAGATGGAGAAATGAAGGAAGTCAAAAACTATCCTGCTTTAATAGAAAAAGGCGTGCTTTCCATAATGGTAGCGCATATTGGAGTTCAAAACAATGCAAAGTTTGACACGCAGGGATTACCCTCAACTTGTTCTGAAAAAATAGTTACTTCTCTATTAAGAGACAGTCTTGGATTCAAAGGATTGATCATCACAGACGCCATGAATATGGGAGGCGTTGTTAGCGTACCTCAAGCGGCAAGCAAAGCGGTGAGAGCAGGTTGTGATATTGTTTTGATGCCTGTTAATGTTAAAAAGACACACAGTGAACTTTTAGATCTTTACAAAAAGGACCCGTCCTTTAGAAAGCAAGTAGATGCCTCCGCAAGAAGAGTAATAAGAATGAAATTGGCTGCTGGACTGATGAATAAAAAGGACTAAGAAAGATACAATTCAATTAATCCTTCAGGGGCTTTAATCAGTAAAATCTTTTCTTTTCTTTTTACCTCAACGATTAATCCATCAAAAATAGGAACGAGCACTTCGATTCCATCTTTATCAATTTGCAATAAAGGATTGGCAGAATGATCCAAAACCTCCACAAGGATTCCAATAGGACCAAAAGACACATCATGTACAGCGTACCCAACTACCTCATGATCATAAAATGACGTGTTGTCAAGTTCAGGAAGGACTGTGTCGGGTAGATAAATATTTTTTTTGAGTAGCCGCTGAGCGGAACGCTCATCATCGATACCTTTGAACTTGACCATTATAAACCCCTTGTTTTTAGGTTTTATATATTCAACAATAAAAGGAGTTAAACAAGCATCGATGTCAAGAACAAAGATTTCCGTTTGAAGATAATCAGAGGGATCCGTTACATCTAAAAACAAAGAGACCTCACCTTTAAATCCGTGAAGTCTCGCTACTTGTCCAATATATATACAATTTTCTTTTTGCATGCAGCTTATTCAGCAGCAGGAGCCTCATCTGTAGATGGAGTCTCTTCTGTAGCCTCTTCTGTTGCTGGAGCTTCTTCTGCTACCACTTCTTCAGTTGCTGGAGCCTCTTCAGCTACTATTTCTTCAGTTGCTGGAGCCTCTTCCGCTACTACTTCTTCAGTTGCTGGAGCCTCTTCCGCTACTACTTCTTCCGTTGCTGGAGCTTCTTCTGCTACTGCTTCTTCAGTTGCTGGAGCTTCTTCTGCTACTACTTCTTCAGTTGCTGGAGCTTCTTCTGCTACTACTTCTTCAGTTGCTGGAGCTTCTTCTGCTACTGCTTCTTCCGTTACTGGAGCTTCTTCTGCTACCACTTCTTCTTCAATAACCGGAGTATTTTTCGCTTCTACAGCTGCTGCTTTTGCAGCATTTGCTTCCATTTCCGCTTGCATTTTAGCTGCTTTTTCTTTCGCTGCTACTTTTGCTAAGCTATCTTTCTTTGTATCTATTTTACCTTCTTTCGATTGCAACCATTCCGCAAATTTTACTTCTGCTTGCTCAGTCGTCATAGCTCCTTTTGTCACACCTTTTAATAGGTGATTCATATGCAATACTCCTTTGTAGGATAAAATTGCACGCGCTGTATCTGACATCTCAGCTCCTTTTTGAACCCAACTTAATGTTTTCTCGAAGTTAATATCAATCACTGCTGGATTAGCTACTGGATTATAAGTACCTAATTTTTCGATGAATTTACCATCTCTTTTAGCTCTACTATCTGCTGCTACTAAGTGAAAAAATGCTTTTCCTTTTTTACCGTGTCTTTGTAATCTAATTCTTGTTGCCATAATGTTACTTTTTACAATTTGAGGTCCGAAACCTCGGTTTATAATTAATTTTAAGGGTGCAAAGATAGTATATAAATCTTGATTTACAAGTTATTTCCCTTTAAATATCAAGTATTCTTATCTAATTTGAAGGTGTATTGAATCATTATGGTTCGCGGTGATTCAATTTTAAGGGGACGAAGGGAATAACTTCTATTCAATAAATTACTGGCAACCAATGCAAATTTATGTTTCTCGTTTAAATTAAATGACAATCTAGAGTCAAAAATCCAGTTACCAAAACGATGCGCATAAAAATAATCCATGTATCTAATATTCTGTTTATCGCCACCTGAATTGGCTGTAGTTTCTTCAAAATCTTTAATAATGGCATCCATATTTACCATTTTACTAAAATACTTTGCACTTAAACCAAAGGATACTTTTTTGTAAAAAGTGGCTTCTGCATCAAACTTAAGGTTGTGTAAAAATCTATATTTCAATATCTGACTTTGGGGATCCATTGAGGTACTATTATAACTGTATTGACGATTAATATCGTCCACAGCATAAACATAATTTGGATTTAAAGTTTTTGGCACAATATAATTGTATCCTGTCAAGAAATTGAGGTCCACATTTTTTGAAACCTTCGCTACCCCTGCAAAAGAGACATCAATACCTACCACTCTTGACTGACCGGTATTCAAAAATTTAAAACCTGCAAACGATGCTGGAGCATTGGCTACATCCCAAATACCAAACATATATTCAATAGTATTTTGATATTCCTGCCAAAAGAAAGCAGCGTCAAAATAAGCATATACATCACCAATTTTAACACCTTGCTTGATGCCCACTTCCGCATTCCAACTGCTTTCAGGTTTCAAGCTTGGATTTGGAAAAACACCAAAATTCCCAACACCCGTTTTAATGTAGCGCTCCGTTATGGTTGGAAACCTAAATCCCTGTCCAAAAGAAGCTCTAAGAAACGTAGCTTTCTGAACTTTCCAATTTACCCCTGCTCTAAATATTGGTTTTGTTGCTGTAATGGAATCATTTAACTGAAAATACTCTAATCGAGCTCCAGCGGAAAGATTTATGTTTTTGCCAAGTTTTTGTTCTACCTGAGAATAAACAGAAACATTTACCAAGTGATTTTTCGGAGAACCTGAGCCTGCATACATGCTCGCATAAGATTGTGTATTGGTAAAAGTCACTCCGCCAATAAAATCCATTCCTTTAAACTTTTTTACACTTTTTTGAAGCATATAATCTCCATAGATAGTGGTCGTATTGTTTGATTGATTGGCAGTTCGTTGATTGTCTGAATGCAAAACGCGCGTTCTCAAGTAGTGTTTCGCTTTATTTTCAGTGACCAATTGGACAAAGGGATCTAAATTAAAAATAAACTGATCTTGTAAGAAAACAGCTCCCGGATAGGCTCTGTACAAACCCGAAGAATCATCCAACCAAGCAAAAGACATATTACTTCGCGCCAACATCACATTTCCATTCACTCCATAACTCAATCCTTTTATTTTTTTGGAGCGATAGCGTAAGTTAAAATTAATGCGGGCTCTTTCTGATGCCATTTGTTTGTCGCTAAAATTAGAAACCGTATCAACAACAAATGGCCCTGGTTTTGGAGCACCAATATAACCATGATCATAATTAAGATTGGCTCCAACTACGATATCTAAATTACCTTTCATTTGTGAATGAAGGAAATTCACACCACTGATCATCGGAGTGTTATTCCACCAAGTAGCATTTTCAATAGATGGAGCAGAATAAAAACCTGAGTATAGAGAAACTTTTGTAAGTGGTTGCGCTTTTGGATAAGCAGTTCTGATATGTATAGAACCTGAAAGCGCCGAACTACCCGACAATACCGATGCCGCTCCTTTAATGACCTCAACTTGACTGATATTTTCAACAGGTATAAATCCCCATTCTGGTCGGCCGGCATCTCCAGATAGCATGGGCATATCATCAACCAAAACGGCAACTTTTGAACCAACACCAAAAGTAAAACCACTTCCACCTCGAATCTGAGGTTCTCCATCAAGAATGTTTAATCCTGGCGTTTGATCCAAAGCGGTCTCAATACTTCGTGTATTTTTATTTTCAATCAATGAAGGCCTCAAAACAACCATGGTAACCGTTTGCTCCTCTAGTGGCTTATCAAATTTTCCTACGCTGAAATTAATCTGCTCAAATTCCTTAAAAAAAGGCTTTAATAAGATACGAACTAATTTATTTACCTCGCCCACATCCACCAGTAAGGTATCTGTTTTGGTGGTGGCTGATTTAACGATAAGTTGACAGACTCCAAAGGGTAATTCAATGGTAAAAAAACCATTTTCATCTGTTTGAACCCCAATAATAGTCTCACTTTTGTAGATTACAGTCGCACCATAAATCACTTTTCCATCTTGATCAAAAACACGACCTTCCACCTTACCTTTTTGGGCAAAGGAATTAAATGAAATAAGAAATAAACAAAATAAGAATAAACGAAATGCCATTTATTTTACTCTACAATGAATTTTAGAATACCATTGTTTCCATTGGATTGGAAATAATTAGCAAAATAAACTCCTGAGGTAAGTTTCACCATTACTTGAGAAGTTAAAGCTCCTTTATAGGCAACAGCTCCCATAGAATTGAATAATACTATTTCTCCTTGAAGTTCATGATTGGAGAAAAAATGTAAACCCAAATTACGATCATAGTTTACAGTCAAATCAGTAATAGTTGGTTCGTTGATTCCACTATTATTGTAAATCAAAGAAATATCATCTATTAAAACCTCATCTGCTGCTGCGCCACCTCCAGCGGTTGCATTGGTAGCGAAAGTTACCAGAATAAATGCTGGGACAGTTGCAGCACCATTATAAGTAAATGGAACACTATTTCTTACCCATGCACCATTGGTTGAAGGATAATTGAATGCTGCTGTGGCAACTACATGTGGAGTAGAACCCGCATCGATTGGATCATGTACATCATAGGCATCATGAAGAATAGCATGCATTCGAGCCTCTTGGTTACCAGAACCTGCAGGGGTATATTTAGCCCAAAAAACAATTGAATCAGGCGAACCTATTAATGCTTCAGAAAAATTTACGTCAGCAGTTTTCGAATAATTGTAATTTGCAGCATTACTTGGTGTCGTACTCCCCATATTGATTTGTCCCAAGGTCATTGTTCCATTAGCAACAATCCCTAAAGTACTTACTGAAAAGATTCTCGAGCAATACATCCCTGTAGCACCAGAACGGATGTTAGTGGATCGTTCAATTTGTTTGGAGGCAAAACCGGAGAAGGTACCTGACCCTGTTTTAAAACTATTCCAATTAACAGGCTCTTCTGTCGGAGCGGCAACATTTTCCCAGTTTTCTAAATCACCGTTTGCGATTTGCCCTTGTGAAAAAGACGCTCCGTATACAAACATAAAGGAGATAATTGTAGCTATTTTATTCATAGTTAATTGTTTAGAGTTTAAACAAATATAGAAATAAAAGCGACACAAAAAACATGTACAATTAACAAATGACACACTTCGAATGCTTACTTTTGTTATAATAAATTATTAAGATTACGATGAACATCCTCCCAATTATGGAAAAATTCTTCACCATTCAAGGTGAGGGAAGTCACACAGGAAAAGCTGCCTATTTTATTAGAATTGCAGGATGTGATGTGGGATGTGTTTGGTGTGATGTTAAAGAATCCTGGGATCGACATGAGCATCAAGAAACTGAAATATCAGAACTAATTGAATCGGCAAAAGCTTCAAACTGCAAGTTTGTCGTAATTACAGGTGGTGAACCCGCCATGTATGATTTAACCAATCTTATTGCTGGTCTAAAAGCTGAAGGAATTTATTGTGCTATTGAAACCTCAGGATGCTATCCATTAAAAGGAGCAATAGATTGGTATTGTTTTTCACCGAAAAAATTTAAATTACCCTGCGAAGAAGCTTACAAAAAGGCCGATGAGTTGAAGATAATTATCAACCATCCCTCCGACTTTCAATGGGCAGAGGAGCATGCTAATAAAGTAAAAGATGATTGTGCGTTATTCCTACAAGCTGAATGGTCTAAAAGCGAGAAAATACTACCGCAAATAATCGAATATGTTAAAAGTAACCCTAGATGGAGAATCTCGTTACAAACACATAAATATATGCAAATACCATAAAAATGATTAAATCGCTCTTGCTTCTCCTTTCATTTCTATTTTTTACACTTCAATTACAGGCACAATTTCACTATTCCACAAAAAGTAAAAAAGCAATAAAATTACTGGAAGAAGCACAGCGCATACCCGGTCAAACCTTAGATCCAAAGACACATGGTCCCAACTATAATGGTGGACTTGAATTATTGTCCGCAGCATTAAAAAAAGATCCAAATTTTTGGGAAGCGCATATACTTTCGGCGCAATACAATGAGAACCTTGACCGTTTTGATCAAGCTATAATTCATTATGAAGCAGCATTGCGCATCAATCCCGAACACAGCAGAACTGGCTCAACATTATATTTTTTATCAGCCTTGCACTTAGCTGAAGGTAATTATGAAAAAGCACTCAGCTATGCTAATCTTTTCATAAAATTTCCCAATGCAAATGAAGAACTCATGGCCAATGCATGGGCAATAAAAGATAATGCGAGTTTTGCACAAAATGCAATTAAAAATCCAAGAGATTTTAATCCAATAAATGTCGGCCCAGGAATCAATACCAGTAACCCAGAATATTACCCAACGATTACAGTCGACGGAAAAACATTACTTTTTACAAGAAGAATTCCAGATAAAAGAGTCCAAGGATATCAGGCACAGGAAGATTTTTATGTTTCTAGCATCGATGAAGAAAACAATTGGCAAGCATCAGTTTCAATGCCAATGAATGTAAATACAATTAATAATGAAGGAGCTCCGACAATTGCTGCAGATGGAAAGAGTTTGATTTTTGTAGCTTGTTCCGATAACTCCGGAACCTATTATGGGGAGAACCGAGAAGGAAAAGGTAGCTGTGATTTATTTTACACCAAAAGATTGGGCAACAAATGGTTGAACCCAATAAATTTACCCGGCGGGGTGAATTCATCTCATTGGGAATCTCAACCTTCCTTATCTGCAGATGGACAAACACTTTATTTTGTTAGAGGCATCAGAGGAAAAAACGCAAATGGCAACAGCGATATTTGGATGTCAAAATTGCAAGAGAATGGCCAATGGGGCACTGCTCAAAGACTTTCAGATGTTATTAATACTTCTTTTGCAGAAGAATCCGTTTGCATACACCCAGATGGGAAAACACTTTACTTTGCTTCTCGTGGCCATATAGGAATGGGAGGGTCTGATTTGTTTGTAAGTAAGATGGATGTCAATGGCAATTGGGGTAAACCTAAAAATCTTGGCTATCCCATCAATACAAAATATGATGAAAACTCATTACTCGTTTCTCCCATTGGAGATATAGCATTTTTTGCCTCGGACAGAAGTGGCGGTTATGGTGATTTAGACATTTATTATTTTCAACTACCTGAAGATTTAAGACCTACTAAGACCCTTTATTTTGATGGAAATGTTTTTGATGCTTTAACCAAAAAACCGATTGGTGGACATTTTATACTAACTGATATTGAAAGTGGAAAAATTGTAATTATCTCCGATGCTGATAAAATAGACGGTTCCTTTATGGTTGCTCTTCCCGTGAATAAAAGTTATGCGATCCAGGTAAGTTATAATGCTTACCTGCCTTACTCCTTAAATTTTGATTTAAAAATTCCGGATGGACAAACGCATTATCATATCGACATTCCTCTTAATCCAATGAATAGTACTACTGAAAATGTATTAGCCAATGTATTCTTCGATTTAAACAAATCAAGTTTAAGACCAGAATCTACGATTGAATTAAAAAATCTTGCTGAATTTTTAAGAAAAAATCCTAATTTAAGAATAGAATTAGGAGGACATACAGATACGCGAGGAAATGCGGTGGAAAATTTAGCGCTATCAAGCGCAAGGGCTAAAACTGTTTATGACTATTTGATCAGCACTGAGGGAATAGATGCTAAGCGCTTGACATTTGTTGGCTATGGTGAGACAATGCCTCTTATCGATGATCTAAGTATAGCCAAAATGAAGAATGAAGATGAAATCGAAAGAGCGCATCAGAAGAATCGTAGAACGGTATATAAAATAATTAAATGAAACATTTTATACAACTAATTCGCCCCATCAATCTTGTGATTATCATGATCACCATGATTGGCTGTGCTTATTATATTCACACCACTAATTATTTTCAATTCGTTCGTTTTAACGCAATTCATTTCACGTTGCTCATTTTTTCAACGGTTTTAATTGCTGCAGCAGGGAATATAATTAACGATTATTTCGATGTCAAAGCAGATAAAATCAACAAACCTAAACGACTCGTTATAGGGAAATATATTAAAAAGCGATGGGCCATCGTATTGCATTGGATCTTTAATGCAGTGGCAGTTTTGATTTCGTTATTCTTAAGTTTTTATTATCAGAGTTTATGGTTTGTATTCATTCAAGTTGTGATTGTAAATCTACTTTGGTTTTACAGTTTATACTTTAAGAAAAAAATCCTAATTGGAAATTTTATTATTGCATTAATGACAGGAATTATCCCTTTACTTGTTGTTGTATTTTTCAAAGTGTCCAACGAGTCAACCCAAGCTTTTTCCTCCTACCACTCTTCCACTTGGACTATTTATGTTGATTATTCTTATATCTATTTGCTTGCAATATGCGCCTTTATTTTAAACCTAGGTCGTGAAATAATAAAAGATATTGAAGACATAGAGGGAGATAAAAAAATCAATGTTTATTCTTTGCCTATGCACATTGGAAAGAAAAAAGCTTTGTGGACAGCTATAGCCATTTGTCAACTTAGTTTTATTGCTTGTATCACCGCAATCTTGTTTTTTAATAATTCATTTATTAGTAATTCATTGATGTGGGTAATTTTATTTATTGGCATTGGTGGGACCATGATTTTGATTCCAATTAATATTTTCAAAAAAGGTTTGCCCTTAAAATGGTATAGTTTAATAATTAAAGTAATTCTATTCATAGGAATAAGCACCTTATTTTTATACTGCTAATGAAATTTGTCTTAGGATCTCAATCACCTCGAAGGAAAGAATTATTAACTGCAATGGGATATGATTTTAAAATTCTCATCCCATCTGTTGATGAAATTTTTCCCGAAACGATATCTCCGTATTTGGTTGCAGAATATATTTCAAATCTAAAGCTTAATGCATTGATTTCACAGATAGACAGCGAGGACTTATTAATCTGTGCAGATACGATAGTATTACTTGAGAATGAAATTCTAGGCAAACCTTTAGATAGAATTGACGCCGAGAAAATGCTCAGCAAACTATCTGGAAAAACACATGAAGTAATCACAGGAGTTTCTCTTTGTTACCAGGATAAAAAGATTGACTTTTCTGAAATAACCTCAGTACGTTTTAAATTGTTGAGGAAAGATGAAATTGACTTTTATCTTGATCTGGGTAATGCATACGACAAGGCTGGATCCTACGGAATACAAGATTGGATTGGAGCCATTGGGATAGAACGCATAGAAGGATCTTATACCAATGTAATGGGACTGCCAACCCAACAATTACAAGTAGCGATAACAAAATTATTAGCATAAAAAAAGGGAACAATTAGCTCCCTTTTTTTAAAATATACTTGAATTAATTCGTCACTATTTTAAACATCACACGACGATTTTTAGCTTCTTTCGTTTCATCATCATCGTACTCATTATCAATTTCAGGACTATTAATTTTAGATCCTGTTGAACTCAAGGTTAAACGATCTTCAGTAATTCCTTGAGCGAGAAAATACTTTTTAACTGCCTCTGCTCTCTGACGTGCCATATTTTGAAATTCTTGGTTCTGCTCAGCAACTTGATCTTCTTTTGCATCATTGTGGCCTTCAATCTCAATATGTAATGCTGGATTGGCATTCATTTGTTCAATTACATAATTAAAAATATCTTTTGAAGAGGGTGTCATTGATTTTTTGCCGAAACCATAATAAGCTACTTGCGCTGCAATTTTCTGAGCATTGGTCATCTTATCATTAATTTCTGGTGTCTTGTCGTAAATCAACGCTGAATAAGAATCTTCAATATTTGCAGTGTCCGCTTGGTAACACTTACATTGTTCTTTGCTTGTAACCTCTTTAATACGGACATTATCGATAAAGTAGTAAGCATGTGGAATAACAGGATTTTCGAAATTCTTCGGCTTTTTCATCACCTCAGTTTTCGTGTCTGTATTCATTTCGAAATTACCAATGATCAAACAAGTTTCATCACCTTTCGCCTCATAAGTTGCACAAACTTTATCCCATCCATAAAAATTATTGTAGATTTTGTTAGCGTAATTTGTTAATGTTCTTCCCGGTTCTTTTAAAATTGGACCAAGAGGTGCTCCATTTATTAATTCTTTGGAAAATAATAATCCTATATTATTGGTCGCATATTTAGAGGATTCCGCTAGTGAGATAGAATATTCCACACAATACATCATTCCTTTTGTCATTTTAATCGGTTTTTTATCCGACATAAAAGGAATAGTAATGTAAGTTCTCTCCTTGTCTAATTTACCTGGCTTGTAGGTTACAATACCAACAAAATTATTTCCTCCACCATTACCTGAAGGATCAAATAATTTTTTATCTGCTTCATCTAATTTTTCAGTTGATGCTTCAATTGGCGTTTCAGCACCATAAAGATTGGTACCAACTCCAAAATCACCTTCTGAATCTCTGTTGAATAAATCTGCGGGTAATTCAGTCGTTTGCTTTATATTTTCTAATAAATCAATACCACCAGCCTCTGTTACTGGTACTTGCTCTGACATTTTTTCAAAGCCTTCATTTACGAATGCCTTTAATTTATCTCCTTTACCAGTACGCTGCGCAGTTGCTGTCGTCCCTAAAGAAATAGCAAGGACTAAACTTGCTGTTAACGCTAAAATTGTTGTTTTAATTTTCATAGTTTTTAACTGTTTTAATTAATACTTTCACCTTTTCAGGATCAATATCCGGATAAACACCGTGACCCAAATTTACAATATGTCTTTGACTTTTAAATGATTTTAGCAATTTTATTGTCTCTTTTTCAATTACACTGTTTTCTGAATACAATAAACAAGGGTCTAAATTACCTTGTAAAGTCTTTGTTTCTCCCACTAATTCTCTTGCATAAGCAACATCCATATTCCAATCTAAACCTAAAGTAGTGCAATTTAATTGAGCTAAATCAGGTAAAGAAGCAAGTGCACCTTTTGAAAAAACCGTCAAGGGAACCCCTGGAAGAGCATCTACAATTTGTTGTATATATTTTAAACCAAAGACCTTATAATGTTCTCTACCTAATATCCCTGCCCATGAATCAAACAATTGTAAAGCATCGGCACCGGCTTCCAATTGCAATTTCAAATAAGTGATGGTAACTGCCGTGATTCGACTTAACAATTCATGTGCCAATTCTGGTTGCGTATACAATAACTTTCTAGATTCTGAAAAAGTTTTTGAACCTTTTCCTTCCACCATATAGCATAAAATTGTCCATGGAGCACCTGCAAAACCAATTAAAGGCACACGACCATTCAATGCATTTTTTGTAATTTTTAATGCTTCAAAAACATAGGACAAACGGTCTGCAACATCAATATGAGTATCTAATAAATTTAGTTGTTCTTGAGATCTAATAGTGTTTTCGAACCAAGGACCTTTTTGTTCTAACATTTGATAGGGAAGGCCCATCGCTTCAGGAACAACAAGTATGTCAGAAAAAATAATTGCTGCATCAACATCCAAATGATCTACCGGCTGTATCGTAACCTCAGCTGCTAACGCAGGCGTTTCAACTAATTCCTTAAAACCAGAAAGTGTCGCTCTGAGCGCCCTGTATTCTGGAAGAATCCTTCCTGCTTGACGCATTAACCAAACTGGGTATCTTTCTATTGCCTCGCCTCTTGCTGCACGCAAGAATAAATCATTTATTAATTCCATGGTAGACAAAGTTAATCTTTCGATTGAAATTGACTTGCAATTTATTGTTGAAAATTATGATTACCAGATAATTTCTCTTGCCCCTTTAGCATTTAGATAAGCATTTGTTTTACTAAAATGCTTGCAGCCATAAAATCCACGATATACCGACAAAGGAGACGGATGTGGCGCTAATAATATACAATTCCGAGTTGAATCTATTGCCTTGAGTTTCTTTTGAGCTTTTGCACCCCATAAAAGAAAAACTACATTTTTTTTCTTCCGATTAATTATTTCAAGAAAAGAAGCTGTAACTTTTTCCCATCCTAAATCAAAATGACTTCCAGGATTTCCCTCGTGGACAGTTAATACTGTGTTCAATAAAAGTACCCCTTGCTCTGCCCAAGAAGTCAAATCATCTTGAACAATATGCTTGTTATATTTATCATTTTCTAGTTCTTTAAAAATATTTTGCAAGCTTTTAGGAATTGGTCTCACACCAGCGTTAACTGAAAAACTTAAACCATTGGCATGTCCTTTTGTAGGATAAGGGTCTTGACCTAAGAGGACTACTTTAAGTTCTGCGATAGGACACAGCCTTAAGGCTCTAAATACATTTTCTTTTTCTGGGAAAACAGAGCTAGGATGCACCTCATAGAGTGTTTTCAATTCCTTTAAAACATCCAATAAATTAATAATTTCCTCAGGTGATAATTCTTTGTGCCAATCTACAGGGAAATCAAATTCATTTAAGAGGGGTTCGTACATGAAGATTACAATTGAATGTCTTGATTGATCTTATTGATTATAGTCTCCCGTTGTTCATTTAACTCGGAAAGATCAATGTTTCGCATTTGAAATTGATTCCAAAATCGTGAAATTAAAAGTTTAGACTTGTAAGCAGCATATGCAAAGATTCCAATACTCAAATAGTACAAGATTACATATAGGTTTGCTTCTGGCAAACTTAAACAGGGTAATAATTTAGTCCCTAAAAACAAAATAGGCAAGTTGATCAATCCGATAACAGCTATGCCTAATAGTAATTTTACAGAAGCCCAAAAAACATCACGTTTAAAACTTTTTTCAACGAATTTCTTCACTACGACATAAGGAATTCCTGCATGAATAACTCCCAAAATTGCAAATGGAAACAGTAATGTGAAACGGAGAAAATTTTGAAATAAATTCCATTTTTTATACGCCTGAAGGTATCTGTTATTTTCCGTAATTTTAAGCGCTGATAGACTCTTGCGATACTTTATCATCATTGATTTTAATTCCTCTAAAGCCAATTTATCTTGCTTATTTAAGAAAAGTGCTAAAGATTTAGAATAATTCCACCTAAGCTCAAGAGACAAATCATCATCAAAACAAATAGGATGCATCCCTTTTCTTGTCATCATCATTATATCTTCATGAAGCGAAACATTTTCAATGGATTCCACATGAGTCAATTGACTTTGCATTATTAACTCGAAATCTTGATTGATTGCAGAAATGGTACGACTTGGATTGTCCTCAAATGCAGCACGAAAATCATTAAGACAAATTTTTTCAGAATTAGACAATAGAATATCACTCCCAAATCTATTTGCCTGCGTATAGTTGATTCCAACCATAGAAATATAAATTTTCTTTTTCCATCCACAAGCTTCAAGCGCAGTGAAACCTATTCGCAAAGCACCTTTTTTCAATGGTTTGACGCGTCTAATAAAAACATCATCAGTTAATCCCTCTCCAAAAATTAAAATATTTTTATTTTTCATCAAGACCTCAGAACATTTTTGGAAAACCTCCTTATTTTTTTCATTGGTATCTACACCATCTTGCTGTCTGTAAATAGGTAGCATATGGGCAGACTTAAAAAACGGATTGGTAAATTTTGTAAATACATCAGACCGCGTCAAAAAGAAAACAATTGCATTATTAAATCTAGAAACAATCAAAGGATCCATGAAGGAGGCCGGATGATTACTAATGAAAATCGTACTTCCTTCGATATTTTGCTTGTCATTTAGAATAATAATTTTTCTATAAAACAAGCGTAAGGCATATCCTAAGAATAACCATGATAAAAAATATAAGATCCTCATTGTTTTACAAAATTAAGTAAATTGACCATAAGAAAGACATAAAAACATGCATTTGAAATGGAACCTAAAAAGGCAGAAAGAGAATTAACAACGCAAATGCTGAAAACTTTCCTTCAAAATAAATTAATTTAAAAAGATTGACTCTAACTTCGTTAAAATAATTTTATGAAAACCATTGGTCTTTTTTGTGGTGGCTACTCCTCCGAATTTGAGATTTCGCTTAAGAGTGCTCAAACCATTTGTACTCATTTTCCAAAGGAATATAAAATGGTTCGAATTATAGTAAGTACCAAGAAATGGGAAGTAGAGACTGATAATGGAATGGTGTCATTTGACTTGAACGACTGTTCTTATTTTGAAAATAGCATCAAAAAGCAAATCGATGCGGGATTAATTTACATTCATGGGAATCCTGGAGAAAATGGGAAAATACAGGCCTTACTTGACATGCAAAACATTCCTTATATCAATTCAGGTGCACTTGCTTCTGCGCTTTCATTTGACAAATGGTATTGCAATCAATTTTTAAAATCATTTGACATTCCAGTTGCAAAATCTCTTTTTCTACAAAATGAACAACAATATTCACCTGAAGAGATCATTGAACAACTGGGGCTTCCTATTTTCATTAAACCATCCGATTCAGGGTCTTCTTACGGAATTTCTAAAGTAAAATCAATCGATGAAGTACTTCCTGCATTAAAGTTTGCCTTTAAAGAAGGGAAAACTGTCGTTATCGAATCCTTTCTCGATGGAATTGAAGTTACCTGCGGAGTATTTCTTTCAACAAAAGGATTGGTGGCTTTGCCATTAACTGAAATCGTGAGTGAAAATGAGTTTTTTGATTATGAAGCTAAATATCAAGGTAAATCAAACGAAATTACACCTGCGAGAATTAGTGAGGAATTGACCGAAAAAGTGCAGGAATCCGCAAAAAAAATATACCAATTATTGCAATTAAAATCTATCGCAAGGATAGACTTTATGATGGTAAAGAACATCCCCTATGTCATTGAAGTAAATACAACTCCTGGATTTTCATCTGAAAGTATCGTTCCAAAAATGCTTGTTGAAGCAGGAATCTCTATTACCGATTTTTGGAAAGAAATCACCGCGGTAACCTTACCTTAATATGCTGCAATGGCATTGAGCACCTGCTCCATTTTTGCTACCAAATCTGATGTTGAACAGGAATAGTTGTTCACTGTAAAGGAGAAAACAAGATCCTTACCACTTACTGTTTTCACATAGCCAGCGTAAGCTTTGACTTTGTTAATCGTGCCACTTTTAGCAAATATCCTCCCTTCTCCGATCCCACCGCGACACAAACTTTTTATAGTACCTGTTTTTCCAGCTATCGGAAGTGTGCTTTTGAAATTTTCGAATTCTTTAGATTTACTCATATAAATTAATAACTCACAGAAATGATCTGCTGAAATGGCATTTAATCGAGACAATCCACTTCCATCGTGAATTTTCATTCCTTCCAAATTAATTTTAGCATCCCAATATTGATGAAATGCTTTAATACTCTCCGTGTTAGTTCCTGTTTTATTTGATTCGTAACCAATCAAATTAAACAAACCTTCAGCAAATAAATTCACACTCTTTAAATTCGTCCAATAAGCAATTTCTTGTACCGACTTTCCTTCTTGGGTGAAGAGTAAATTGAAACTATTAGAATAATTATTTTTTCCTTGGTACAAGCGTTGTGAAGTGGCACCGTTTTTCACATCAATCCCTTGAACTTTTAATATTTCTAACCAATATTTTGCCAGGTGCAATTCTGGGTCAGGCATACTGCCTTTTACGATAAAATTAGACTGATTGGCTGGTATTTTTCCTGTAGCTGAGCGTTGATAAGCATAAGGAGCACCATATACGTAACAATCATCACCACTTACATTTGCAGCCAAGACACTATTCGAAAAAGTCAAACCGTCTATCTTAGGATAAATGGATTTCAAAATAGTTTTTGTACCAATCTTTCCAGAGCTAAAGTTTAATTTAACGGTATTGTCATAAAAATTAATTCCTCCTGCAAACGCACCAAAATAATTCCCAAGGTCATTGCTTGCCCATCCTGTTGGAGCGCCATCATAGCCAAAACTACTTCCGTCAGCAATTATAGACCCCGTTACTCCTGAAATTCCTTTATTTAATATTGAATCTGTCCAGGCTTTTAAAAAAAGTAATTCTTCGTTTTCATTATTAAAAAATTTACTCCCAAGCGATACATCACCACCGCCTCGAATCCAAATATTTCCATGCAAAATACCTAAACTATCTATTGGACCATCTAAGTAAACCCTAGTTGACGCTCGATATTGAGGTCCAAGTATTTCGAAAGCACTCGCAGTGCTAAACAATTTTGTAGTTGAAGCGCTTACGATAGCGCTTTTCGGATCTAAACTTGCAACTGAATTTCCACTGGATATTTCGACAGCTTTAAACGATATCAATGCATTTTTTAAAGATGGATCCTGAGCAAAACGATTAATTGCATCTTGAGGTGTTTGGGCGGTAATTACCGAAACAACTATTAGAAACAAGATTAAAATGTACTTTTGCATTACGATTGTTTAAATAAAGTTGCTGAAATTACCTTTAATAATTGAACTCTTTACTAAATTAAAATTAACATAGATTTGTTTGCGCTTTATGGATCAGATAAAAAAAATTCGTGTTTTGAGAATTATTAATCGATTCAATATTGGAGGCCCTGTATATAATGCGGTGCTACTCAGTGCTTATTTACCCAATGATTACGAAACTTTGCTCGTTGGTGGTAACCCTGAAGAAGGAGAAGCAAATGCCTTATATATTGCAACACAACATGGAGTTACACCTCTACTGTTACCTGAGATGAAAAGAAATCCAAATCTGATCTCTGACCTCAAAACGCTAAAAAAATTAAAGGAGATTATTAAGGAATTCAAGCCAGATATTGTCCATACACACGCTTCGAAAGCAGGAGCCCTCGGAAGAAGAGCTGCAAAACAATGTAAAGTTCCCGTTATCATTCATACCTTTCATGGGCATATATTTCATTCCTATTTTAGTTTCTGGAAAACACACCTCTATAAATTAATAGAGACTCGATTAGCAAAAATGAGTGACGGTATTATTGCGATTTCACCAAAGCAAAAAGATGAATTGTCAGCAACCTTTAAGATTTGCTCGGCCAATAAAATCGAAGTTATTCCCTTAGGATTTGATCTTTCACCTTTTCATCTTAATAAAGAGGAGAAAAGAAAAGTCACAAGAGCAGCGCATAATCTCAAGGAATCTGATTTGGCAATAGCCATCATTGGAAGACTTGCTCCCATAAAGAATCATGATTTATTTTTAGATTCTATCGAAAAAGTTGCGGCCCAAACCACTAAAGATTTGGTGATATTTATTGTGGGTGACGGTGAAGAAAATTTAAGAATATCGAATCGAGTTGAAGTGTTGAAAAATAAGGGTATTGATATTCGAATGACCTCATGGATTCATAATATTAGTAACTTTAATGCTGGAATGGATCTTATTTGTTTGAGTTCGAAAAATGAAGGGACACCGGTGAGTTTAATTGAAGCTCAAGCGGCAGGAATCCCAATTATATCAACCAATGTAGGAGGAATAAAAGATGTTATATTAGCCAATGAAACAGGGGTTTTGGTAAGCGAAATGACGGTAGAATGCTACAGCAAGGCCCTACTGGAATTGATTGAGGATGAAAAAAAACGAAAATTAATGTCACAAAAAGGGTGGTCCTTCGTAGAAGAGAAATTCCAATACCCTATTCTAATGAATAACATGGATAACTATTACAAAAAATTACTGCTAAAAGTAAAAAGATGAAAAGCAATTATAAATCTATTTTTCTTGTATCCGCTATTTCCATAATCCTTGTAAGTGTTTCTACTTCATGTCGAAACTTGAACAGTAATGTAATGTTTAAAATCCCAAAGAAATCTGATTTTAAATATGATGTTATTCCTCAAAATCCCTCAACTGATTACCGAATTAGCTCAGGAGATCGATTTAGCTTTCTATTTTCAACCAACAACGGAGAAAAAATAATTTTTGGTCAATCAGGAATAGACAATACTTCTAACAACAGTCAACAGTTGCAATCCAATTCAAATAACAGGGATTATTTGGTAAGACAAGATGGGACGGCTGAACTGCCTCTTGTTGGAATAATTCCAGTCGCTGGATTGTCAATTGTAGCGTTAGAGGATGAACTGACGAAAAGATTATCCAAAAACTACATAGATCCATTTGTTCAAATTAGAGTCACCAATCAACGCGTATTAGTGTTTCCTGGAAAAGGGACAGCTCAAGTGGTCTACCTCATCAATACCAACACCTCCCTTTTAGAAGTGTTGGCTTTATCGGGTGGAATAAGAGATGAAGCGCGCGCCAATAGCATTAAGTTGATTCGAAAAGTAAACGGGAAAAGAGAAATTTATTCCATTGATTTATCAAGCATCTCCGGACTCAAATCAGCTGAAATATTAGTGGAAAGTAATGACTACATTTATATAGATACAAAGCCCAGAATTGCTAGTGCTGTGCTAAGAGAAGTTGGACCGTGGTTGAGTGTATTTACAAGTTCATTTGCTATTTATGCACTAATAAAGAAATAATGGCAGATCTAAACTCATATATAATTAACAAAGATTTCAATCCAATTGTATTGGAGAATGTGATCCGTAAACATTGGTATAAACCACTCATTCTTATTGGAATTTCATTGATTATTGCTTTCACTTATTTAAGGTATAAAAAACCGATTTATGAGTCAAATGCATCTCTACAAGTTATTCAAGAGGATCGCGTAAAAGAGGTTCTTGGAACAGAATCAAGTCCAATTGCTGCCTCCAACGACATCTCAAAAGAAGTGGAATTGTTGCGCTCAGAAGTGTTGTTTGGTCAAATGTTAAATAAATTGAATCTAACAACTAGTATAAGTTCAGAGGGGAAATTTCTAACTAAAGATCTATATGGGGTGAGCCCATTTTCAATTCTTACTTATGCCATAAAGGATTCCAATATTTGTGGAGAACGAATTGATATTTCCATTGAAAATGACAATAAAATCGATTTAAAATATGCAATAAATGGTCAGCAGTTTGAGGCAAAAGGAGTAATCAATCAAGAAATTAATAACCAACATTTTAAAATTTCCCTGCGCACTTCACAATTTTCAGCTTTTAGAGATGCAGTTGAAAACAATAAAATTTACTTTGTTTTTAATAACAAACAAATCTTGTTGGATGCCATGAAAAATAATCTTGCGGTAAATCCAATTGATGAAAATGCAAAGACCATCCTAATTTCCTATACAGACCATAATCCTGTTTTGTGCAGAGATGTTGTGCAAACGATGTTAAATGTTTATCTAAATTTTGATAAGCAAAACCAACAAAGTAAGACGGATAATACCATCGCATTTATTGATCAACAGTTGGACTCTTTATCTAGAATTTTAAAAAATTCAAAAGATAGTCTAAGTGATTTTCAACGCAGTGAAAGATTACCAAATCCAGAAAAGGCCGAAATACAATTGTCGGATAATATAAATGAATTAACACAACGCTTGCTGGAAACCAATGAGGAAATCTCGACACTGGCAATGGTAAACTCGAGAATCAATATTGATCCTAACAGACTTGAAATTTATAGATTGATACCTGAGATGGTAGGTAAAAAAAGTTTTGAAGGAACGGTTCTGCGTCAAGTGGAGGATTTAAATAAATTGCTGGAAACTGAAGAAGATCTGTTAAGAGATGTTACGCAAGAAAACAGACAAATTAAAGTCATTAATGAACGCATTAATAATAGAATTTTTTCTATTAAGAAAAGTTTGAAAATTATTGACGAGCGATTAAGGCACGATCGATCGATGATACAAGAGAAAATCAATGAAATAGAGGGGAAATATTATGGCTTACCCGAAAAAACTATGGAATTTGAACGCTTAAAATATATGGAGGAATTGAACAATCGCTATTTCTCTCTCTTTACTGAGAAAAAGATAGAGTTTGAACTCTCAAATGCAGGATATTCAACCTCTAACCGGATTTTGAGTGAACCCATGCTGCCGACAGATCCGATGTATCCTAGAGTTGGTGTGGTCTACATATTTGCATTTCTTTTTGGATTAGTATTAGGGCTTGGACTACTTGTGATTCGTTACTTGACTTATAATGAAATCACAACACTTCAGGACCTACACAGTCTTTTGCCTGCCGAAACCAATTTTTTAGGATCTATTCCGATGTACAAAAAGAAAATGAAATTTTCGCAAATAGTGGTGAATGAATCCTCTAAATCAAGACTGGCAGAATCGATACGAAATATTAGAGCAAACATGAGCTTCATCAATAAGGACGCTAAGGTGATTGCTATATCCTCTTCCGTTTCGGGTGAAGGCAAAACCTTCGTTGTTCTTAATTTGGCAGGAATGATTGCACTGGGTGGTAAAAAAACAATCCTAATTGATTTAGATTTAAGAAAACCTAAAATTCATTTAGGAGTTAATGCGGCCAATCATCTTGGCATGAGTAATTTATTATCAGGTCACGCCGCTCTTGAAGAAGTAGTTCAATCCTCAGAAATTCCTGGTTTAGATTTCATTACCGCCGGTCCAATTCCCCCGAATCCCTCAGAATTAATTCAAGGTGTTGCCTTTCAGCAATTTTTAGAAGATTTGAAATTAAAATATGATATGATTCTAATTGATAACCCTCCCGTAGGAATTGTCTCCGATGGTATTCACATTCTCGCACAAGCAGATATTCCAATCTATGTTTTTAAATCTAAATATTCGAAACGAATATTCGCTGAAAGAGTAGAAGAATTGTTTAGTATTCAAAAACTGAAATCACTTAATGTAATTCTAAATGGTGTAGAAGATAAAAGGTCTTTCTATGGTTATGGATACGGTTATGGATATGGATATACAAATTCAGGGTACTACTCTGATGATTCAGAAATCAACCTGCTGCATAAATATTGGAACAAATTAAAAAAATTATGGAGACGGAGCAATTAGAAATTGAAGGTTTAATGTTATTCAAACCGAGATTATTTGAAGATGAAAGAGGTGTGTTTACAGAAAGCTTTCATGAGGAAAAATACAAAGAAGTCATTGGAGATTTTAACTTTAAACAAGACAATCAAAGTGTTTCAAAATTAAATGTGCTGAGAGGTTTGCATTTTCAATCTCCTCCTTTTGAACAAGGAAAATTGGTACATGTTGCCCACGGAAGTGTTCTCGATATAGCTGTTGATATAAGGAAATCAAGTTCTACCTATGGAAAATATGTAGCCGTTCAACTCGACGCAATTAATAAATGGCAATTCTGGATTCCTCCAGGTTTTGCGCATGGATTTATAGCGCTTGAAGAAAATACTGTCTTCTGTTATAAATGCACGAACTATTATGCACCAACACACGAACACACTATATTGTGGAACGATCAAGATTTACAAATTAATTGGGGAACTGACGCAGCTCTTGTTTCTCAAAAAGATAAGGAAGGTATAATGTTTAATCAATTTAATAGCCCCTTCTAATGGTAAACAACATTTTAATTTCCTTGCTATTTTTGGTAGTGTCCTGGCTGCTTACGCTCATTATAAACGGCTTGCTTTTAAAGTTTTCTCAAACCTTAGGGATTCGAAATAAAAATGATGTCACCGTTCGCTGGAGCAACACTTCTAAACCATCGCTTGGAGGTATTAGTATGTATATCAGTTTTTTAACATGTGTATTCATGTGCTTATTGATCAATGTGCATGAAAATATTTTTAGTGACGCGCATTTAATTGGTTTGTTTATCGCTTCAGGACTAGCCTTCCTCATGGGCTTAGCGGATGATGCCTATAACACAAGGCCTTTACTTAAGTTTTTAATTCAATGTATTTGCGGATTGATCATCGCTTTTAGTGGCACTGTAATTAACTTGAGCAGCCACTACTGGTTAAATATATTGATAACAGTTTTTTGGGTAGTAGTCTTAATGAATTCCTTAAACATGCTAGACAATATGGACGGGATCACAACGAGTGTTGTAATTTTCATTCTGTTGAGTTGCTTTTGTTGTAATCTGTTTTTTAAAGTGGATGATTTCTCCTATTGGAATTATATGATGCTCGGTTTAATGGGTTCCTTGATTGGATTTTTATTTTATAATGCTTCCCCTTCAAAAATATTTATGGGTGACTCTGGTAGTCAATTTTTAGGTCTGATTGCAGCATTTTTCAGTATTAAATTTTTATGGAATTTTGATTCAGATCTGGCCTTTCAAGCTCCTGTTTGGAATAAATTTTATATTATTCTAATTTGTTTCACTGCCCCTGCTATTGATTCTTTAAGTGTGGTAATTAACAGACTCAAAAAAAGACAAAGTCCTATGGTGGGTGGAAAAGACCATACCACACACCATCTTGTTTATGCAGGATATTCGGAGAGACAAGTTTGGTATGTATTTATTTTCATAAGTTTTATGGCTTCCTTTTTAGGAATAATTATGATCTATTTGGTTCGAAATGAAATGAACTATGAAAGTTTACTTTTAACCCCTTTCTTTTTTATTAGCTTTTATTTTCTTTACAGAAATACTCAAAAATATCAACAGCCGGATAAGTAAATAACTACCTTTGTTTTCAATGTGCTAACTATGAAACAAATATTACTTTTTAGCTGCTTACTTATCATTCTTTCTTGTCAACAAAAACAAGATAAAGTTTTAGACAACTCCAATGTAAATCCATATCAATCTCTCCCTACTCTTCCAAAGGAGATGGAACTTTTTGGTCAAAAAATAAATCTAGAAGATGAGGATATCAAAGAAAGATTAGATAGAGAAATTCTAATGAATGCTTATGCGCAATCTGCAACAAATCTTTATATAAAAAGGGCAAATCGTTTCTTTGGTCCAATAGAAAAAATTCTAAAAAAAGAACAAGTTCCCGATGACTTTAAATACCTCGCTGTCGCTGAAAGTGGACTAGCTAATGTTCAAAGTCCAGTAGGCGCTAGCGGATTCTGGCAGTTTATGCCTGCTACAGCAGAAGAATACGGTTTAGTAATCAATGATGAAATAGACCAGCGCTTAGATTTAGAAAAGAGCACTCATGCTGCTTGTCAATATTTAAAAAATGTAAACCAAGTGTTTAACAATTGGATTATGACCGCAGCAGCTTTCAATAGAGGAATGGGAGGTGTTCGTTCGGATATGAATAGACAATATACCAATCATTATTTTGATTCTGAAATGAACAATGAAACTGCAAGATATGTTTTTAGAATAATGGCACTTAAAATAATTATGGAAAATCCAAAAGCATACGGCTATTATATCTCTAAAGAGCAATTGTATGAACCTTTAGAAACAAATAAAATAAAAGTGAAATCTCCTATTAAAAACTTAGCACTTTGGTCAAAAAATCATGGTGTAAATCTTAAAATAGTTAGAAAACTAAATCCTTGGATTTTGAAAAATTCACTGATGCAAAGGAATATACCTCAACTGTTTTTATTGCCCGGAAAAAATTGTAAGTTAAAAAATTATGCATCCTATTCTAAATGACCAATAAAGAAATTGAAAGCGGCAGTATTCAAATACATGGCGCTAAAGAGCATAATTTAAAAAACATTGATCTTACTATTCCAAGAAATAAACTTATTGTTTTCACTGGATTAAGTGGTAGTGGGAAATCTTCTCTAGCATTTGATACGCTATTTGCTGAAGGACAACGTCGCTACATAGAAACATTTTCATCTTATGTTCGACAATTTATCGGTGGTTTAGAAAGACCTGATGTAGATAAAATTGATGGCCTTAGTCCCGTGATTGCTATTGAACAGAAAACTGTTTCCAGATCTCCAAGATCTACTGTCGGAACGATTACAGAACTTTATGATTTTTTTCGCTTGTTGTTTGCTCGAGCCGGAACTGCCTATTCCTACGTTAGTGGGAATAAAATGATTAAATATTCTGATGATGAAATAGCCTCCATAATTCAAAAAAAATATTCAGGTAAAAAAATCGCCCTACTTGCCCCAAAGATAAGAGGTAGAAAAGGTCATTACAGAGAGTTGTTTGAACAAATGCAAAGAATGGGTTTCACAAAAGTTCGCGTGGATGGTCAAATCAAAGATATAGTCAAAGGAATGAAATTAGACCGCTATAAAGTTCACGATATTGAATTGGTGGTGGATCGACTCTTGGTGGAAGAAAAAGATTATAAAAGATTGTATGATGCCATTCTGCTGTCTATGAAACACGGTGATGCTATTATGATGGTGCATGATCTAGAATCAAATTCCTGTCATTATTTTAGTCGCTCATTAATGTGTCCCGACAGTGGAATTAGTTATCCCGAACCTGAACCAAGTCTGTTTTCTTTCAACTCTCCCTATGGAGCATGTCAAAAATGTAGCGGCCTCGGAGAAGTGAGTGTTGCTTCATTAGATAAAATAATTCCAGATCCAAAATTGTCCGTTAGAAAAGGTGGTTTTGCTCCTCTAGGAGAATATAAAAAAACTTGGATCTTTGATAAAATAGAAACTTTAATTTCCCAGGAAGGATATTCTCTTTCTAGTCCATTAGGAGAAGTAGATGCCGACTTGATTCAATTGTTATTGTATGGTAATGATGACATGGAAGAAGGAGTTCAAAAGGAGAAGTTTGAAGGGATTATCAATTTTATTACCCGTCATGCTGATGAAAGTTCAGCCGCTATCCAACGCTGGGCGCAAGGTTTCATGAATAAAAAGACTTGTGACAGTTGTCACGGAACGCGTTTGAGAAAAGAAGCATTGCATTTTAAAATTGGCGATCATCATATTGGGGATATCGCTCAAATGGACTTAAGTATCCTTTGGAATTGGCTGATGGAAATTGAAGGAAAACTGAGTAAGGATCAGTTGAGTATTGCTTTTGAAATTATTAAGGAAATTAAAGCAAGACTTGGTTTTATTCTAGATGTTGGATTGTCCTATCTC
>Ga0304728_1000623_pt1 | contig 29364 bp, 21 predicted proteins | sample C_130625_MF_Meta_FD_190476 | JGI IMG/M metagenome (GOLD analysis project Ga0304728, IMG submission 190476) | Freshwater microbial communities from Lake Croche, Canada to study carbon cycling - C_130625_MF_MetaG (v2) (version 2) | ecosystem: Environmental > Aquatic > Freshwater > Lake | place... | reverse complement strand
GAAGCTAATTGGACTATAAAAACGCTTTTGCGTTCTGTATATGTCGTCATTGGACTGGTTGCTATTTACTTTTTTATGACCTCTCCTTATGTCTTAACCTTAATTAATGAAGCTACATTAATTAAAGATGATTTTACCAGTAATAATATTTATACCGGAAAAAAATATGACATAGGGATAGTAGACTTTTCCTTATTTGGCTTAATTAAGGCTTTTCCGATCGTTGTATTTTATGGTTTTTATCGCCCCTTTATTATTGAAAGTTTAACGCCTACTTTATTTCTAAATGGCATTGAAAGTTTAATTTTTATGTTTTTAACACTTAAGTTTTTTCTGTCTAAGAGTATAATCAAGAAAATTAGTAAAATATCTAAAAATGAGTTACTTCTATTTGCGATTTTGTTTGCCGTAATCTTGAGTTTTATCGCGGCATTCACTTCTGTTATTTTTGGAGTACTTGTAAGAATCCGCGCTATCCTATTGCCATTTTTAGTCTTAATTTTAACTGTAAATGTCAACGAGAAAGATCAGCTAACGGAAAATAAGGAATTAGAATAGTATGTGTGGAATAGCTGGATTTATAGATTTTAATAAACGTTCCAATGAAGAAACTTTAGCTTCAATGGGCAATACTATGCGCCATCGTGGTCCAGATGGTTTTGGGATAAAATTATTCCAAGAAGATGCTTATCAGATTGGTTTGGCCCACCATCGCCTCTCCATTATTGATGTCAGTTCAGGAGGTGAGCAACCTATGAAATTTGAAAATTTTTGGATCTGTTATAATGGTGAAATTTATAATTTCAAAGCGATCAAGCAAGAATTAATAGCTCTGGGACATGTTTTTATAAGTTCATCAGATACGGAAGTAATTCTTCATGCTTTTAGTCAATGGGGAATTGAATCCATTCATCGTTTTACTGGAATGTTTGCTTTTATCATCTATGACCAAATAAAACACGAGGCCCATTGTATCCGTGATCGTGCAGGAGTAAAACCATTTTTTTATTATTTTCATAAGGGATTATTTTTGTTCTCTTCCGAATTAAAAGCTTTTCATGAACACCCAGCATTCGTTAAATCTTTGGATTATAATTCTATTGCCTTGTTTATGCAATATGGAAATATCCCTGCTCCCTTTACTATTTTTGAGCATACACATAAATTAAAACCTGGACATTTTCTAAAAATTGATTTAAAGAAAGGGTTTGAAGGCATAGATAAGTTGACCTCTGAGGCCTATTGGAATGTTTATGATTTTTATAATCTACCTAAATCCAAGATTTCTTATCAGGAAGCAAAACAAAAAACCAATACATTATTGGACGAAGCCTGCGCTTTAAGGATGGTGGCTGATGTGCCTGTAGGGGTATTCTTAAGTGGTGGTTATGATAGTACTGCCGTTGTTTCTTCTATTCAGAAAAATAGCAACTCTAAGATTAAAACTTTTACTATTGCTGTTCCTGATATTGGATTAAATGAAGCAGATGATGCAAAAAAAATAGCCGAATATTTGGGAACAGATCATACTGAAATCATTTGTGATGTTCAAGAAGCAATAAAAAAAGTAGAAACGCTACCTTTCTTTTTTGATGAACCTTTCGCTGATAGTAGCGCCATTCCGACCATGTTGGTGAGTGAAGCGGCAAAAAAAGAGGTGACTGTAGCGCTGAGTGCTGATGGTGGAGATGAGATCTTTGCTGGTTATAACCGCTATGATTATTTGATGAAATATCAGAAACTGATAACAAATACCCCTCAGTTTTTGCGCAACAGTATTGCATTTGCAATGAATCAAATAAATGCTGAACAGCTGCCTTATTTTAGAAATAAGTATAATTTTCACCAACGCTATGATAAATTAAAGTTATTGATCAAAGACCCAAGCGGAGGTAATTTTATGCAATCATTGAGTAAACAATTTTCTTCTGATGCTATCAACGATCTATTTTTGAAGCAATTCGATACGCGTTTTACGGCTTATGATTCAACTGAATTATTAAATGCAAAAGAAAATCCTTTAAGTTTTATGATGGCCATTGATTATCAAACGTATCTACCCGATGATATTCTGCAGAAAGTTGATCGTTCAACCATGTCTGCTAGTCTTGAAGGTCGTGAACCCTTACTAGATCATCATCTGATGGAATTTGTAGCGCAACTTCCTGATGCGTTTAAATATAACAAAGGAATTAAAAAGTTGATTTTAAAGGATATAGTGCATGACTATGTTCCTAAAGAGTTGATGGATCGTCCAAAAAAAGGATTTGCAATTCCTATTGGTAATTGGCTAAATGATGAACTAGCGCATCTCATACAACAATATCTAGCGCATGATCGAATAACGAAACAACAAATATTTAACCCCATTGCTGTAGAACATTTAGTAAGTTCTTTCCGTGCAGGAAGAAAAGAAAATACCGTTAAAATTTGGTACTTATTGATGTTCCAGATGTGGCACCAACACTGGATGGAATGAATCTGACCTATAAAAAACACACTTTTATTTTTAATCTTCCTGGTGGAACGAGTCGTGGTGTGCTCCACACAAAAAACTCTTGGATTTTATCCTTGCAAGATGATTCCTCCGATTTTATTGCAATTGCTGAATGTAGCATTATCGAAGGACTTTCTCCCGATTTTAAAGATGAAGCATCCTATGCGGAGATCCTAGATAAATTGGTTTCTAAATTGGCTGGCGTTTCTTCTTCCTTCTTCTTTACAATGGACGTTCTAAAGCCTCAATTTAGCTCGAATGGAAGAGCATTTCTTTCGGAATGGGTTAGATTTCCATCGATTAAGTTTGGATTAGAATGCGCTTTACTTTCTATATTTCATAAAAGTAATTCGGTGGTTTTTGATAATGAATTTTCTAAAGGAAAATCAAAAATACTAGTGAATGGACTCGTTTGGATGGGAGATGTTTCTTTTATGCAAAAGCAAATAGAGGAAAAGTTAGCGCAAGGATATTCTACTATTAAATTGAAAGTCGGAGCGCTTGATTTTAGTTCTGAATTGAAAATAATAGAAGGTTTGCGCAAGCAAATTCCAGCTGAAAAACTTACGATACGAGTTGATGCGAATGGTGCCTTTTCAAAAGAAAAAGTTAGAGGAGCATTAAATGAATTAGCGCAGCTGGAAGTACATTCCATTGAACAACCCATTGCGGTTGGACAAATAGACTTGTTACGTGAACTATGTCTTGAAAATATTCTTCCAATTGCATTGGATGAGGAACTCATTTCATGTTACACTTATGCCGAAAAGCAAGAGCTACTTCAAACTATTAAGCCCCAATTTTTGGTACTTAAACCTTCTTTGCATGGAGGAATTGTAGGGACTCAAGAATGGATTCAGCTGGCTGAAGACCATCGAATTGATTGGTGGCTAACTTCTGCTTTGGAAGGTAATATTGGCCTGTTGGCCATCGCACAACTAGCGGCCGAATATGCTTTGAAATTACCTCAAGGTTTAGGAACCGGGAGTTTGTATTCAAACAATTTTCCTTCTTTGCTTGTTTTAGAAAATGGATATGTAAATCAAGCTTTATGAAAGATAAAAACAATTGGAACAAACTAAATTCAGATGAAGCGTCTATCATCGAGAACAAAGGAACCGAACGCCCTTTTACAGGAACTTATAATGTTTTTTATCAAGAAGGTGTCTATTCCTGTAAACGCTGTGATTTGCAACTTTATGAAAGCAAGTCAAAATTTAATTCCGAATGTGGATGGCCAAGTTTTGATGCTCAACTGGCAAAAAACGTGGAGCATGTTCTAGATAAAGATGGTCGGCGAACAGAAATTGTTTGTTCTAATTGTAAAGGTCATCTTGGTCATGTCTTTTTTGGTGAAGGTTTTACCGATAAAAATACAAGACATTGCGTTAATTCTCTTTCGCTGAATTTTAGTCCTGATCATTTGGACGAGCAATGAATGATATCATCGCAATCATGATAAATCATATCATTTAATATGAGTTGAGCAGCTAAAGCTAATTGGCTATAATTTTGAGAATTGTTCCCAAAGCTCGCTGCTGTTGTGCACCACATAGATTGTATCAATGCTTTTGAACCTTCCGTGGGATTAATTTTCGCTACTACAGCTGCTACATTTTGAGCTCCAGCATGATAAACATGTAAAACAAACAAGCGGAACCATAAATCGGATTCATCATAAGATAATTGATGCCGATCCAATATGCGCTTTGCTTCAGGAATACAAACTCTAGAAATTAATTGCGCCGCAGCATAGGCACTTCTGTTAAAATCTTTTCTCTCATCTTGAGTGGAGTTAACCACTAATCCATATGTTCTTGCTACTCCTGGCATCAATTGAAAGGCTCCAAAGGCGCCAGCAACAGATTTTTGTAGTTGACCCGGACTTTCAATTAACAAAATGGATTGTGCATACCAAGGATCTACCCCGGCATTTTCAAATGCTGCAACTCCTTTTGCTAAAGAAGGATAAACCTCGTGAAATTTGTAAAAATCGTTTTTCCCAATGGTAATGTAAACCCTTTCTTCCAAAGCAATGTTATTGGATATTTTCAATTGTAGTTTTAAATTATTTTTTTCTACTTCACTTTGTCGCTCCCAATCACGATTTGACATTTTTTGAAGGATTTCCCTTGAACTTGCGATATTGATGATACAAGAGTCTGGAGATAAAAGCATGATTTCTTTCCAAAATTGCGCTTGTGCTAATCCATCCCATCGCTCTTCAAAGATGTTTTCTGCAGTCATTATTTTGCTAGAAACGTTAGCCTTTGTTACTGTTATTTTTTCCTGATCCCATTTTTGCGCATGGCAAGTAATCGAATAGAAAATAGCAATTAATAATATTGTTTTTTGTATTGTCATTGTTCAAATAAAAACTAAAATTAAGTATTTAACCTCATTTCAATTATTAGGGTACATCATTTTTAAACACAACAAAATGTTGAATCTATTATCTTTACGATATGAAAAAATGGCTTATTAAGATAATTGCTTGGCCTATAGTGTTTTTAATTAGGTTTTATCAACTGATAATTTCTCCACTATTTCCACCTTCGTGCCGTTTTACTCCAACTTGTTCAAGTTATATGTTACAAGCTATCAAAATTTGGGGACCATTCAAAGGAACTTGGCTGGGATTGAAACGGATATCAAAATGTCATCCAAGAGGTGGGCACGGACATGATCCTGTCCCAGAAAAATAATTATTTATTCAGTTACCTCTAATACCCAATCTCTATTTTTCAAGGTATTTGTAATGGCAAATATATCCATGGCTTCCGACGAACAATGCGCCCAATTTCCCATTGATATCTTATTTTTATTGATCGAATAGGAATTTTGATGAACAGGAAGAACTTCTAACTCTTGCTCTAACATGAAGTGCCATTTTTTTAATAAAATTACCGCGTTATTTGTTGGCAAGTTAAAGTCTTCGCTTCTTACCGAAGTAAAAAAATCAATCTTCTTTCGTGCTCTTGAAAATAAAACATTTAATCGCTTGTCGCCATTTTTTTCGTTTATCGGTCCGAAACGCATGTCAAATTGACCTTCTGAATTTTTACCATACCCAAAACTAATAACCAATCGATCACATTCATCTCCCTGAACATTCTCTAATGATTTAAAAAATAAGGTATCATTATCTATTCTATCTTGAATAAGCTCTTGTTCACGAGTACTAAATTGATTTAAAATACAGGACAATTGCGAAAGGGAAAAGGCAACAATTCCTAGTTTTTCTTCATCGTCTTTTAACAAGGGTTGAATGTGACGAACAAGTTCTTTTGCTTCATTTTCATTTTGTCTTTCTGCATAGCTTCCATTTTCAACAAAGTGTAAAACAAGGGGATGTTTTTCTTGTCTCGTGGAGGGAAAGGCTACCAACTCATTGTTATAGAAGTGCTTGTTGGAGAAGGAGATTAAGGCAGGATGTTCACTGCGATAATGATTTTTTAGAACAATATTTTTAAAATAATAACTTCCTTTATGAAGTAAACTTTGTGCATCATCATTTCGTTGTTTAAAAAACTGACTTGGTGCCATTTGTTGACTGTCCCCGGCGATTAATATTCTTTTAGATCGGTATAAGGTTCCAATAGCATGACTTAAGTTAATTTGACTTGCCTCATCGACTATTGCCAGATCAAATTGTTCGGGAATTAATGGCAGATTACTTGCTAATTGGGCAGGATTGGTTAACCACAATGGTTTTAATAATTGAATCCATGGTGCAGCTTCTCCAGCACACAATAATCTAATGGATTGATGATTTCGCTGTTTTCCAAATTCCTTGACTAAAATTGCCTTTCCTTTTTTTAAGATTTTTTTCAGAGTTATTTCTTCTTCTTTTAATTTGGCATTTGGGGTTTCGATTAGATGCTGATAAAATTTAAATTTTGCCTGTTGTTCTTGTAAAATACGCAGCACTAAATCACCCGATTCTGCTTGTAATACATGGGTCAAATTCATGCAATTCGAAAGAAATTCACTTGCATTATGAGCACTAAATTTTGGATAAGCCCCCATGAACTTTACCCACGCTTTTTTTATAATGAGTTGTTCTGTCAAGGATACATTAGCTTCTTTTTTGAGCCTAGTCAGAATGTCTTGAGGTAATTCAGCAAGGCTATTGGAATGTGAAATAATAAGTGGAATAGCACCTAAAAAGTCTTTTAAGTAAGGAAGTATCTCCTGCTCTTTTGTAAAATTAAAGTTGCTTTGCAATAACTGTAATACCCTATTGATTAGCAGGAAATTAAGAGTCAATGCTGTCTTTTCACTTTCATTCCATTGATCAAATTGCTCCCAATTATCAAAAGTGATACCGTGTAATAGCCCCGAGATAATCTCAATATCCTTGCTTGGGTTTTCAACTCCAATACTGATTAAGGCCTCACAAATATTTTGAAAATCCTCTTTTTCTTTCGTGTACTCTAAAATTGATTTTATGGCCGACTTGAAATCTATTAGAGGGGTTCTAAACCACTTTTTCATTTCTTTCTTCCATTTAAAACGCGCTAAAAATCCTTTTTTGTCGTGCTGCTCCATTAAGACCTCAATTTCAAGTGGGCTAGGTAATAAGATCCAATGCGTCAATTGATTTTCTTTCCTTAAAAGTGTTTTTTCTTTACTTAGATATTTCACCTTTAATTTTAAAAACTTGTCCTTATGCTTCGTAATTAATGGCTGATATTTTTGATATAAGGCACTTGAAAAACGATGATTGATGGTTGATTTTTCTTGTAAGCTTAATAGCTCTTCAAAGGTTGAACAATTAAAAACTGATTTGATTTGTTCTAAATCTAAAATAATTTGTTGAAGTGTTTTATCAAAATCGTGAATCTGACTTTTAAAATCAAAATTGGATTTTAAGGCAGCAATACACTCAAATATTCTAGGTGGAATTTCTTGAATTGTTTTTTTATTTTGAATCCAAATACTCAGAGAAGGCAGGTCGCTTTTATAAGGTATTTTTTCTAAGTCTAATCCTTTACTTAAAATTAAAAATTCTTTAATGGACAAGCCATCAATAACATCCTTCTGATTAAGCAGATCAAGTTCTTGCTGAATTATCTTGATTCTTTCATTAAAATTTTCGGCAGCTTGGTTAATTTTATAGGTTTCGCTTTCTATTCTTTGCCAGCTATTCTTTAATCCTTGAATTAATTCTTTGGAGGTGAAATTTGAAGTACTAATAGTTACCATATCTCCCAATCCAACTTGTTCTAATTTTTGCTGAATGACCAATAATGCGGCTCTTTTTTCGGATACGAGCAACAATCGCATATTTTGAGGTAGGCATTTTCCAATGAGATTGGCGATTACTTGAGATTTTCCTGTTCCTGGAGGTCCTTGTAATACAAGATCATCTGTTTTTAGTTTTTCAAATACTTTTTCTTGCGAGGCATCAGATGGAAATAATAAAGCATCTGAGAGGTTTAATTCGTTTTTATCTTCCTGAGTAATATCAAAGAATAAGCGTTGCAGGAGTTTCGAACAATCTTCTTTTTTTAGAACACCTTCTATTTCTGCTAAAAGCGCATAACGATGATGGTGAAAATTTCCTATAAAGCTGGAGTCGACATCAATCGTTTCTATTTTTAATTCCTTTAAATATTTAAGCGCTGCCGGCTCACTTTCCATTTTAGAAGCGTCAAAATTTGAAATATTTTGAGCTAAATGTTGCATTATAAATGGATTGACTAGGATCGATTCTTCTATTTCTTGTAAACGAACCAAGTCTTCTATTTTGTTGCTGCTGGCTTTGACAGGAATTAAAAATAATGGGGCACTTACTTCTTTTCCATTTAAAGATAAATGAATGATTCCTCTGCTTTTACATAAGGGATTAATACCAAATTCTTTTTCAATTTTCCGTGTTTCAATCAATACTTTTTCCAACAATGGAGTACTCAATAATACATCAGAATCTATTAAAATTGCATTTTTAGGGTTAATATTTACCAAGATATCATCCGATCTAAAATAGGATAATTCACTTATTAATTCTTGAATTTCTGAACTGATGACATTTGGTTTCACAACGTAAAGATAAGGTGTATTCCTTTTTTTTCAATTATTCATAAAATAAACTAATTTTACTAGACTAAATTAAATATCATGATTAAATATTTATTGGGATTAAGCATCCTGTTCTCAACGCAATTTATTGTAGCTCAAGTTACCTTAACAGCAAGTAGCTTTCCTGCAGCAAATGATACTGTTCGCATGAGTAAATCCAATGATTTCGCTTTAGATTATGTTTCTACGGGGGCTAATTTCAATTGGGATTTTAGTTCTTTGCTTGCAACAAGCCAATATGTCCGTCAGTACCATCCTATCGGATTTGCTTCGATTCTAATTTTTACAACCTATGGTCCTTTAGCTTCAAGTCCTTATCGTGCTTCCTATTTTAATACCACCCAAGATTTGCCTTTAGATCAATTGTCACAATTTTTACCTGTTACGCTGAGCGATTTGAATCAGTATACCAAGTCAAATAATGATTCCATTACCTCTATTGGTTATTCGATTTCTGTAAATGGGCAAGGAGTACCTTTTAAATCTGACACCATAGAAACCAGATATAAGCTTCCTTTGAATTTTAACGATCAACATTTTTCAAGAGGTTATTCTTACATAGATTTGAATCCGATAATCGATGTTAAATTCAAACAATACAGACAAAGACACACAACTGTTGATGGTTGGGGTTCGCTTACGACTCCAAAAGGAACTTTTCCTGTACTTCGAATCAAACATGAAATAGATGAAATTGATTCTGTTTACCAAACTTTTTTTGGCGCAGGAACTTGGTTCGGTACCCCACCAATTGCACGAACGGAATATGAATGGTTTGGTCTTAATAAAAAAGAATGGTTGTTAAAGGCTGTCTTGACCAATGGAAATGTTACCTCTGTTGAATATCAACAAGATTATTTAGGTTTAGACGCAGGCATTCAAGATCTAGATTTGAATAACATGGTTTACCCGAATCCTGTTATCGATTTTCTTAATATCGAAAACAGCACAGACCTAGAAAGTGTTGTTATTTTTGATTTGAAAGGTAAAGTAATTGCTAAATATTCAACTTTAGAATTGCAGCAAGGACGCATTGATATGCGCAATTTTACAAGTGGTTATTATCTTGTTCAATTGAATTCTAGCCAGTCTTCAAAAATAGTTCACCTAATCAAGGACTAAATTCCTTAACTTTATAGCGGCAAATCGGTTTATCGCTGTTTCACTTCGGTGAGAGAGAGGAAAGTCCGGGCAGTGTAGAGCATCGTACTTCCTAACGGGAAGGGCTATTTTAATAGTACAGAAAGTGCCACAGAAAGGAAAACTACCTTCTTAGGAAGGAAAAGATGAAAAGGTGAGGTAAGAGCTCACCGCGTACTTGGCGACAAGGACGGCAAGGTAAACCTTACGAACTGAAAGACCATGTATACCGAGGCTTGAGGGTTGCTCGCCCAATCTCGGAGGGTAGGTTGATGGACCCCATTTGTGAAGATGGGGCTAGATAAATGATAGACAGCCAAGGCTTTTTTAGCTGAGGTGAACAGGACCCGGCTTACGATTTGCCATTTTTTATTTTTACATGCGATGATGCATCTTGATACATTATCAGCTTTGCTCGAACAGCAAGCTGATAATTCTAAAGTTAAAGGAATGGAAAAGTATATGAAAGATAATTTCATTTACTTGGGCGTTTCGAGTGTCCCTAGAAAAGTAATTTTTCGTCAATGGAAAGCCTTACTTCCCCAAGATTTCTCTACAACACAGCGTTGGGATGTGGTGCGTGAATTGTGGGAGAAGGATGCGCGTGAATATCAATATATTGCCATAGATTGGGTGAATTCTTGGCCAAATTCATGGCTCCTAGCATCTGATATTTCTGAAATTAAATTTATTTTGGAGAATAAGTCTTGGTGGGATTCTGTAGACCTACTTGCCTCCAATATTCTTGGAAGGTACGCAAAGAAATTCCCGGAGGAAATGGATCTTGTAGTGGAATCATGGCAAGACGAAACCTCTATTTGGCTGCATAGATCGTGCTTGATTTATCAACTAAAATATAAGGATGCGGTAGATTTAGAACGCTTAAGTTATTTAATTGCTTGTTATAAATCGAACAAAACCTTTTTTATCCAAAAAGCAATTGGGTGGTCTTTACGCGAGGTTTCTAAATGGAATCCAGATTGGGTCCGAAAAACAGTAGGTTTTCATGAATTGAAAGGTTTGGCTTTTCGGGAAGCAATGAAGTATGTCAATTAAGTTTTCTTAAATAAAGATAATAGCTCTTTTTTTTTATAAATTCACGCTTGAAAATAATCTCATGATGCGTCTATTTACCTTTTCTTTATTTTTACTAATTAATATCCTCGTTTTTGCTCAAAATCAACCGAGTAACGGCGTAGCAAAATCTAAAGTTTCTAGTTATTTCTTGCAACATGTGAATCTTTTTGTTGCTCCAACTGAACTATTGGAAAATGTCTCTGTGCTTATTGAAAATGGAAAAATCAAAGATTTTGGGAAGTTACTTTTACCCTCTTCTGATGCTGTTGTCATTGATCTAACAGGCAAAATGATGGTTCCTTCCTTCATTGAACTGTATTCTAATCTAGGTCTTCCCGTCCCAACGAGTCATAATTCTAATCGTCCACAAATGAGCTCTTTAAATAAAGGAGATTATTATTGGAATGAAGCCATTCATCCTGAAGTAGATGCCTCAACTTTATTTCATGTGGATGCAACAGCAAGTGAATCTTTGATTAAAATGGGATTTGGATTTGCACTCAGCAATCAACAAGATGGGATTGCAAGAGGTACAGGTGCTCTCGTGAGTATAGGAGACGTCCCAATTAGTAAAGCAATAATTTCTCCTTTAAGCGCAAATTTTTATTCGTTTTCAAAAGGAAGTTCCAATCAGTCTTATCCTTCCTCACAAATGGGATCGATTGCGCTACTTCGACAAGCTTTTTATGATCGAATTTATGCCCAACAAACCAATAATTATTCCTTGTCAATGAAATCTTGGACAGACCATTTGGCGCTGCCTAATTTTTTTAAAGTGGAGGATAAATGGGAAATCATTCGGGCTTCTAAAATCGCTAAGGAATTTGATCTCCCTATGAATTTTATCGGATCGGGAAATGAATATGCCAATGTATCTTATCTAAAGGATATTCAAGCGCAATTGGTTGTCCCAATAAATTTTCCAGAGGCTTTTGATGTTCAAGATCCTTATGTCGCCAAACAAATTCCGTTGAGTGATTTAAAACATTGGGAACTAGCTCCTTTTAACACAAAGATATTACTTGAAAATGAGGTTCGTTTTGCAATAACATCCTCTGGAATTTCTGCTCCAGATATCTTTTGGAAGAATATCCGGAAACAAGTTGAACTCGGCGTTTCCACCGCTTCTTTGCTTAATTCATTAACGCTTGTTCCTGCAAGTTATCTGGGAGTAGATTCACTTGTTGGAAGTTTGAACAAAGGAAAATTGGCAAGTTTTTGTGTTTATAATTTAAATCCCTTCGAAAATGAAGCTTTATTACTAGAGTCATGGCACTTAGGGGAGCGAACGGTACTGAACTCGGAACAGAAAAACAATGTCCTTGGAAAATTTTCGCTTACCATAAATGGAAAAAAATACCAACTTCAATTATTGGATGATAAAGAAAAACCAACAGGTCAACTCATCGAATATGTTAAGAAAAATGATCCCAAAACCAATTTAAGCTCAACGGATACTATTATTAATAAGGTTCTTGTTCGATTAAATCAAGATGATATCTCCATGTCATTCCAAATGAATGATGCTAAGGATAAAGGAGCCTTTCAACTTCATGGTCGAATTTCGGCAGAAGGTGGGGTAATGGAAGGTGATGCCTTAATAGATGACGGTTCCTGGGTACTATGGTCTGCAATAAGACAAGAAAAACCCAGTCAGAAAGAAAAATCTAATGAAGAATCTACTACTCCATTGACTACTCCTACCGTTTGGCTGCCAAACATGGCTTTTGGAAACATAACAAAGTCAAGTGATCGACCCATTGTGATTAAAAACGCACAAATTTGGACCAATGAGACAGAGGGAATCCTAACAGATGCCACCTTGATTTGTAGCGCTGGAAAAATTGTTTATGTAGGCAAAGGCAATCAAGCATATCCGCCAAATTCCCTGGTGATTGATGCAAAAAATCAATACTTAACCTCTGGAATTATTGATGAGCATTCGCATATTGCTATTTCTAAAGGCGTAAATGAGGGAGGTGAGTCCGTTACCGCAGAAGTGAGTATTGGAGATGTAGTTAATCCAGATGATATAAATATTTACAGACAATTGTCAGGTGGTGTTACTGCTGCTCAACTATTGCATGGCTCTGCCAATACTATTGGTGGACAATCAGCATTGATTAAACTAAAATGGGGTGCCGCACCATCAGAAATGCTTATAACTAATGCTACAAAATTTATTAAATGTGCTTTGGGTGAAAATGTGAAGCAATCCAATTGGGGAGATTTTAATACGGTTCGTTTCCCTCAAACGCGCATGGGTGTGGAACAAGTTTTTTACGATGGCTTCAATCGAGCGATGCACTATCAAAACAACATCGAGTTGTTTAAACAGGGTAAAATCCCAGCAATTCGCAAAGATTTGGAGCTGGATATTCTATCTGAAATCTTAGCAGGTGAAAGAAAAATTACCTGTCATTCTTACGTGCAATCAGAAATTAATATGTTGATGAAAGTCGCTGATTCTATGCATTTCACAGTAAATACTTTTACGCATATTCTTGAAGGATATAAGGTGGCAGATAAAATGAAAGCACATGGAGTAGGGGCTTCCACATTTTCGGATTGGTGGGCGTATAAATTTGAAGTAAACGATGCTATTCCTTACAATGCTTCTCTAATGTCCCAACAAGGTTTGGTAGTTGCAATCAATTCAGATGATGCGGAAATGGGGCGCAGATTGAATCAAGAAGCAGCTAAAAGTGTTAAATATGGCGGCATGTCAGAAATTGAGGCATGGAAAATGGTGACACTTAATCCAGCAAAACTATTGCATCTTGATGATAGAATGGGAAGTATCAAAGTGGGTAAAGATGCAGATCTAGTTTTATGGAGCGACCATCCTTTAAGCATTACCGCAAAGGTAAATTATACCATAATTGATGGTGAAATTAAATTTAGTGCCTCGGAAGATCTTTTGGCCCAAGAGCGAAACAGAATGGAAAGAGCAAGGATAACTGCCCTTATGCTAAAAAGTAATAAATCTAATGCGCCAGTTAAGAAGTATGAAAAGAAAAAGAAACAAGAATATCATTGTGATACCCTTGGTGAAGAAGGCACGGACTCAGAAAATACACATTGATATGAAAGTAATTATTTCCTTAATTCTTTTTTTGACAATTTTCCATGTAAATGGACAAAGAATTTTATTGTTGAATGGCTTGCTGCATGTGGGTAATGGTTCGGTAGTTGAAACCTCAGCGATTGGAATTCAAGACGGGAAAATTTTATTTGTCAAAAATGCACTTTCCTCAAATTTTGAAAGTAAACAATGGGACACTATCATTAAACTTGATGGTCAACAAATTTATCCAGGATTTGTAGCAACTAATGCTACTCTTGGATTAAATGAAATAGATGCCGTAAGGGCAACGCGTGACTTTCAAGATGTAGGTGAATTTAATCCACATGTCCGATCTCAAATTGCCTATATGGTTGAGTCAAGAGTCATTGAAACCGTAAAGACCAATGGAATATTGATCACTCAAACTACTCCTCGAGGTGGAATTATCTCTGGGACTTCTTCTATAATGTTTCTAGATGGCTGGAATTGGGAAGATGCTACACTTCTGAAAGATGATGGAATCCACTTAAATTGGCCTGAGGTTAACAATGGAGACAGCTGGAATTCTGAGGTCAATTCAAAGAATAAAAACAAAGATTATAAAACTCAATGCGCTGAAATTTTTGATTTTTTTCAAATGGCTTCTGCTTACGCGAATGACAAAAAACATCCTGTTTTTGATCAGCGCCTCGAAGCAATGGCAGCATGTTTTAAGGGGACCAAAAGAGTTTTCATCCATGCTAGTGAATTGCAGCAGTTGACAGATATTATTTCTTTCGCAAGTGATTTCAAAATCCCTTTTCCAGTGATTGTTGGTGGACATGATGCTTATCTGTTGGGGGCTAGATTAAGAGATGCTCAAATACCTGTAATGTTGCAAAGAGTGCATAGTTTGCCCAATTCAGAAGACGAAAATGTAGCTTTACCTTATCTCTTGGCTTCACTTCTCCAAAAGGAAGAAATTTTATTCTGTCTTCAAAATGAAGGTGATATGGAAGCAATGAATGCAAGAAATTTACCCTTTCAAGCAGGAACTGCAATGGCCTATGGATTAACAGAAGAACAGGCGGTGCGCTCAATTTCACTTTCTGCTTGCGAGATTTTGGGCATTGATGAAGATTATGGATCTATCGAAACAGGAAAATCAGCTACACTTTTTGTCTCTAAAGGCTCTGCTCTAGATATGCGTAGCAATCAAGTTACTTTAATAATAAGAGATGGTCAACTGGTTGACCATCATAATTTTCAAGAAAAATTATACTTAAAGTATAAAAAGAAGTACGAAGAAAAACCTTAGAAAGGTAAATCATCACCATCCTCAGTACTTTCTAAAGCAGCGGATTTCGTTGAAGTTGGAAAATCACTTGCCTCTAAAGAGATCGCCGATGGTCCACCACTTGGCATACCTTGACTCATTTTTTCAATTCTCCAAGCTTCAATAGTATTGAAATGCTTCACTTCACCTTGTGGACTCGTCCATTCTCTACCTCTTAAGTTGAAAGACACTTCTACTTGATCTCCCGCTTGAAATTGATCTAAAAGACTGCATTTATCTTGTGTAGCTTGAAATAGTATATCTTGAGGGTATTGACTTGTTGTATCCGTTACAACAAATTCTCTCTTAGAAAACTTTTCTGTGATTTGCGCGGTTGCGTGTATAAGCTTTACGCTTCCTGTTAATTTAAACATAATTGTATTTATTTATCCGTTATTAAATGATAAAAGTGTAAGCCAAGCCTCACTAATTTGATGTGTTTGTAATAATATTTTTGCCCTCTCGTGCAGTGCTAATTCTAATGCTGCAGGATCGTCACCTAAAGTTAAAAATAAATCGCTTAACTCTAATAATTTATATTCATTTACAGCAGTTTCATCTGGAATTTCTTCTATTCCTGCTAGTCTTGCTAAATTGTTGTTATCCAACACTTTGCTTGAGATGAAATCCGGAGGCAAAACATCAAAACCTACTCCGCAAGTGGTAATTGGTTTCTCGAGCTCGAACATTGCATTTTCATTGGCGCGACAATACCAATTCCCGCCCATTCTTGCAACTAAATCTATTTTATGCTGATCAATCATCTGATTTTCATCTAGGATTGATTCGTGTATATGTATTTTTAGTACTTCACAAATAATTAAATTTCCCGCGCCACCTTCTTTTCCTAATTCTACCACTTCGTTGACGCGACATTCAAATTGAACGGGCGCTTCCTGAACGCGTTTTGGACGAATCAAATCAGAATTCAATGGCGTAAGTCCTGATTTGGTAAACTCGCTCATGCCCTGTGGGTAGGGTGAACTCGCCAAACTCATCTGCTCGACAATTGAAAAGTTAACCACATTGATTACAACCTCAGGACAAATTTTTACATTATTATAGGTATCCTTAGTGGTGTTGGTCCGACCTGATCTCGCAGGAGAAAATATTAAAATAGGTGGATTGGCGCTAAAGACATTAAAGAAACTAAATGGCGCTAAATTGTCGTTCCCTTCTTGATCAATCGTTGAGGCAAAAGCAATAGGTCTTGGACCGATTGCACCGAGTAAATATTGATGAAGTTTTGGGACGCTTAAGTCTTTTGGTTCAAGGGATAGCATAATAAGTATTATGGCTATAAAATTACCTATAATAAGCAAATGTAAACAATACCTTTGTTATAAATTATCCACAATTGAATTTATGACTCATCAAAAAAATGTAATTTTACTTTTTAATAACTATCAAAAAATGAGACAATTCTGTTGTTTATTTTTATTTCTTTTTCTTGTTAATTGCGCTTCTGTTTTTGCTCAGAACCAACGAGATGAGCAAGGAAAAAAGGATGGTAAATGGATTTATTTAGATAAGGGAAAGAACAACTCAAAAATAGAAGAGGGACAATATTTGCATGGAAGAAAAGATGGTATTTGGATTAAATATCATGCCGATGGGAAGTCCGTAAAACTCAAAGGAACCTACAAAAACAACAGGCCCCAAGGTTCCTACTCTCGTTATTATAGCAATGGAGTAGTGAAAGAACAGGGCGTTTTTGAAAACAATAAATATCAGGGCGAACTGACCCGCTATCACAAAAATGGACAGTTAGCGTATCGAGGCCAATTTAATTTGTCAGGTGAAGAGATGGGTGTGATCAAATACTACTATCCCAACGGTCAACTTGAAATTGAATACACTAAAATCAATGGTAAATTAGCAGATAAACTAACAAGCTATTATCCCAACGGCTCCATAAAGCAACAACTTAATATAGTGAATGGAAAAATTGAGGTTCTGAAAATAATTGATAAACCTACTGCAACCATAAATCCAGTTTATGAGGATGAATATCCACCAAAAATCACAAATCCTATTACCAAAGGCGTGCGTTTTATTCCATTCGGTTACAATAAAATTTACAACGAAAACGATGAGATTTGGCAAGATGGTGATTTTAAAGAAGGCCGATTATTTGACGGTAAAGTCTATGTTTATGATAAAAATGGAATTCTGAAGAAAGTGAAAGTATTTAAAGGAGGGAAATTCCACTCGTATAGTCAATTATAAATCAAAATAATAAGTATGAAAGCATATGTATTTCCAGGTCAGGGAGCTCAATTTACAGGAATGGGAAAAGAACTTTATGAAGGTTCTGATCTTGCAAAACAATTATTTTCAAAAGCGAATGAAATTCTAGGTTTTGATATTCAAAAAGTAATGTTTGAAGGTTCAGAAGAGGAGCTTAAACAAACCAATGTAACCCAACCTGCAATTTTTATTCACTCTACCATTCTAGCGGCATGCTTGGGAAGTGATTTTAAACCTGAAAGTGTCGCTGGACATTCACTCGGTGAATTCTCCGCTCTTGTTGCCAATAAAACACTTTCCTTTGAAGACGGACTTTCATTGGTACACCAAAGAGCCATAGCTATGCAGAAAGCATGTGAGATTGCTCCTTCAACTATGGCTGCTATTCTAGGTTTAGAAGATCATGTTGTGGAAGAAGTTTGTGCTGGAATTTCAGGCATAGTAGTTCCTGCTAATTATAATTGCCCGGGACAATTAGTTATTTCTGGAAGTGTTGAAGCAGTAGAATTGGCCTGTGCAAAACTTTTGGAAGCAGGTGCAAAAAGAGCTCTTGTCCTTCAGGTTGGTGGTGCATTTCATTCGCCTTTAATGGAGCCAGCTAGAGAACAATTGGCCGCAGCTATTGAAGCAACTACATTTAATACCCCAATGTGTCCAATTTATCAAAATGTAAGTGCGGAAGCAGTTTCTAATCCTGAATTAATTAAAGAAAATTTGATTTTGCAATTAACGGCTCCTGTCAAATGGACTCAAATCATGAACAATATGCTGCGTGACGGATTAACCGAGGTGGTAGAAGTTGGTCCAGGAAAAGTATTGCAAGGACTATTTAAAAAAATTGATAGAGAATTGACCGTTTCTTCTGCTGTAGTTTAAACACTTTTATGGAATTATTTAAAGCAATGCATCTTAGCAGAGAACCTTTAAATTTTAAACCATGAAAAAGATTTTATTTATGTTGTTGATTTCTGCAAACGTAGTTTTCGGACAAACGGTAACTGGTGATATTGTTGGAACGGTAGTTGACGCCAACTCAGGTGAAAAAATATTTAATGCGCGCGCTATTGTTGAGGACAATGGACGAAAATATCAAGCGCTCTCTGATCCCGATGGTCGCTTTCGAATTCCAGCAATTCCCTCCGGAAAATACACGCTTTATATTATTTACATGAAAGACACTATGAATAACATTGTTGCAGATGTCCCAATGGAAGCCTATTGTAATCTCGGAAATATCCAATTTGAACCTCACGTTAAAGTTTTTAAGGATATTAAAATCAATCCTAATGTGAGACTGGTTTTTGGTGATTTACCTATTAAAGAACTTACCGCAAATGAGATCAAAAGGAGTCCCAATAAATTTGATATTAAAACGCTTGCTATTTCTATGTCAACTGATGTTAGGATGGATGATGATGGTCAGTTGATGTTCAGAGGAGCAAGAAAAGGAGACATGATTTATATTCTCGACGGAATTAAGTCTAATGAAGTTTTTAATGTTCCCAGCTGTTCCATTAGTAAAATGATGGTGTTCACTGGCGGTCTACCTGCAAAATATGGTGACACGCTAGGCGGAGCAATCGTTGTGGAAACAAAAGGATATTTTGAATTGCTGCGCAATTATAAGGCACAGCAATAGAAGTCTTATCTTTTTAGTCGCTTTCTGATGTCTATCAAAAGGATGCTTACTATCGTAAGAACAAAAAGCAAAGTGATTGGCGGCATATAAAAAGGCCAAGAATTTGGAGTAAACCACCCTTTTTTGCCAATCATGGTGACATGTAAAATACTTATCAGGATTCCAATTCTTCCAAAGCGCAGTAAGTATTTATGATTTTTTGAAATACTTCCTATGAAAGCAGTACTGAAGCAAATAAAGCTTGTTGCACCTAATGTTATAGTTACATAAGCGTGGGTATTGAGTTGACCGATAGTGTAAAAAGAAGGATAATGTTCAGGGCTCATTAAAATAATATCAAGGAGTAAGTGAATAGTTGCAAATAAATACCCTGTGCTTCCCAAAGAGTTACGAATATTTTTCCCTTCATATTTGAATAAACTTAATCCTAATAAAATGCCTCCTGTCCAAGCAATAGATTTGTTGAGAATGAATAACCATTCGCTCAAAGGAATTCCCTTACCGATATGATACCTCACATGAGCATAGGTATACAAACAACATAAAAGAATCAAGACTTTACCTTTCATTTAGTAAACTATTTTCCATAAAAATAATCCATGAGCAGGAACAGAAAGCGCTGCAGCTTGACGGTCCTGTTGCGCAATGACTTTTTTGAATTCGGTCGCAGTCATTTTGTTTTGCCCAACTTCCAGAAGGGTTCCAACAATGGCTCGAACCATGTTTCTAAGAAATCTATTGGCGCAAATTTCAAATACTAAGATGTCATTTTTTAATTCCCATTGCGCATGAGTGATTTCACAAAAGGTATTTTTAACATCTGAATGTAATTTTGCGAAAGAGGCAAAATCTTGTTTTCCAATGAGTAAACCAGCGGCCTCATTCATTAAATCAATATTTAAGGGGCGGCTGACAAACCAACTAATCTCATTCTTAAAAGGATCTTTCGTGGTATGAATAAAATAGCGGTAAGTTCTCCATTTTGCGTCAAATCTTGCATGCATTTCAGGAGCTACTTCTTCAAATCCAATCGCTACTATGTCATTTGGCAGCATTTTATTCATTTTAGATATCAAATGACCATCGCACAAGAAAGGTAAATCAACATGGAAAAAATAAGAATTTGCATGTACACCGGCGTCCGTCCGACCACAACCTACGACTGCAATTTTCTCTTGACTATTCAATTGTGTTAAGACATCCTCTATGGAAGACTGAATGGAAATAGACCCTGGCTGAACTTGCCATCCATGAAATTTATTCCCGTTATAAGCAATTTCAATAAAATACCTTTTGGTCATTGTAATGCAAAGATTGATAATTAATTTGAATCTTCTAACAATCTTTAATATTTAGATTAGCAACTAGTTTTTTATTATTTCGTCAACAATAAGTTCGATTAGACTTTACTTTTTTAACTAAATATTGTAACTTTACAACTACATAGTAAGTAGTACACAGAGATTAAAATTATGCATTTGAAATTACGATTTAGTATTCTTTTTATTTTAGCTTTTGTATCTCATTATACATTCTCTATTTGCACTACACCGGTTGTCCTTGCTGCAACTATTACCCAGCCTACTTGTATTAACACTACTGGCTCTGTTGCTTTATCAGGATTAACTATTAACAATTGGTCACTGACTGTAAACCCAGGAGGAACAATCTACACGGGTAATACCACAACTTATACGATTTCAGGTTTAACGCCTGGAACAACTTATACCATAAGTTATAATGATGTCAACGGTTGCAGTGCTACCATAATTGTTTCCATAAATTCTATTCCAAGTAATCCTAGTACTCCTATCATTGATTCCATTGGTCAGCCCACTTGTATCAACGGAGGAGGAATTGTTTATTTCACACTTCCATCAGCAGGAACGTGGTTAATTTCTTCCGTTCCATCAGGCTTAAGTTTGTCAGGAACAGGTTTGCATGGAATTTTAAATGGTGTCCCAGCCGGGTCTACCAATGCATTTATTTTGGCCAATTCCTTAACTGGATGTGTATCTGGTACTTCAGCATCTGTCACTATGAATTCAATACCGGTTCCACCAAGTGCGCCCATTATAGGAACGATTACGCAGCCAACTTGTATTATTCCCACAGGTAATGTAGCACTATCCGGATTGCCTTCACTCTATACCTACACTGTAGTTGCAACTCCCGCAAGTGGCGTAACTCCAATAACGCTTCCTTCTTCGGGGCCGACATTTATTTTTACTTTTCTACCCGTAGGGACGTACACTTTTACGGTTACACCTAATCAAAATGGTTGTACCTCAGGAGCATCGGCTCAAGCAACGATCGTCTTGCCTACTACTCCATCTCCTCCAATTATTGGTGCACTAACTCAAACTACTTGTTTGAATGCAACAGGTTCCATCAACCTTACCAATTTACCTACATCTAATTGGACCGTAACAGGTACGCCAGGTGGCTTGTCAATTAGCAGCACTGGTCCTTCAGTATTATTTAACGGCCTAGCTCCTGGTTCTTACACCTTTACAGTTACAAATTATCAAGGTTGCACCTCAATGTCTTCTTCCTCTGCAGTATTAAATAATCCTCCATTAGCACCTGCGACACCTGTGGCAACTATTACCCAGCCAACTTGTGCCATTCCAATAGGAAAGATTACCGTAATGTTTCCGACAGGTCCAAACTATACTTACAGTATCGATGGGGTAACTTTTCAAGCAAGTCCAAATTTCAATTCAATTTTAGGAGGTAATTATACGATTACAGTTTTGGACGGAAGCATCAATTGTTCTTCGATTAGTTCGACTTCTTATACCGTAAATCCAACCCCTGTAGCGCCAGTCATAGCATTGAGTTATGTTTCTAATATTTCTTGTAATGGATTTAATGATGGTGAAGCTGCTGTATCGGTAGTAAGTGGAGGAACGGCCCCTTTCTCTTACAATTGGACCCCGGTTGGAGGAACAAATGATACCGCTACTAATTTACCCATAGGTACTTATAATGTTATTGTTGCCGATGCTGCCAATTGTATTGTTGTTCAAAGTTTTACCATTACTGAACCAACACCTTTAATCTTTTCTGGTAATGCCACTCCGATTGATTGTGCAACAGGTGCCTTAGGGACTATATCCACGCAAGCTTCAGGAGGAACACTTCCTTATGTGTATTCTTGGTCGCCTGTGACAAGTGGTTTGGACAGTTTAGGGAGTCTTAATGCAGGTTCCTATCAAGTTATTGTTACAGATGGAAATTTATGCGCAGACACACTCAATTATGTGATTGGTATCATTGATTCAATGGTTTTAAATGCGACTCCCCCAACCACTGTGCTGAATCCAACCTTCTCAGTAAATTTATCTGTAACTGGCGGTGTGAATTATACTTGGTCGCCTGCTGCTGGTTTAAGTTGCCTTACCTGTGACAATCCGATTGCTAGCCCTGACTCATCAACTACTTATTATGTTTCAGCAATTGATGCAAATGGTTGTATTGGTTTAGATTCAATTTTTGTAGAGGTAAAACTTTTGTGTGGTGACTTGTATGTGCCAACGATGTTTTCACCAAATGGTGTTGGACCAGAAAGTAACAATACATTAAAAGTTTTTTGTAGGGCGGAATGTATTAAGAAAATAGAATTTGCTGTCTTTGATAGATGGGGAGAAAAAGTTTTTCAATCGTCTGAAGTAGATAATGGTTGGGATGGAAACTTTAAGGGGAAACCTCTGCCGAATGGTAATTTCGTTTACAAATTAAGCGTTTTAACTTATGAGGATAAGATTATTAATAAGAGTGGTAGCTCGACTTTAGTTAGATAAATGAATAAGACCAAAAAATATTCTTTAGTTTACTTTCTGTTTCTTTTGTTTTGTCTTTTAGGAGCTAATTCAAATGCTCAGGATGTACACTTTTCTCAAGCAGAGTTTTCTCCCTTAACACTTAATCCTGCTCTAGCCGGTGCCAATTCAGCTTTTCAAGGGATAGCTAATTTTAGATCTCAATACGGTAGTTTTACTACTCCTTACCAAACCATGGCCGCATCTATTGATGGTCGTTTTACTGATGGCGTTAAAGAGAGTAAAGGCACTTTTGGAGGGGGTTTAAATTTTTATAACGACAAAATGGGTGATGGTAATTTTACCCAAACAATGGTAAATATAAGTCTTGCCTATCAATTGATGTTGAATAAAGCGAGCCGAATAGGTCTAGGCCTTTCCTCTGGTTTTGGAACATGTGCTGCCAATCCAAATGCAGGACAGTGGGGGACACAATATGATGGAATGGCATACAATCCATTGTTGGCGAGTGGAGAATCTTTTTACAACCAAAACTTTTCTTATTTTGATATGGGTGCAGGTATGCTCTACTCTTACAGAACAAAGAATGCATTTCTGACGGACAAAGCAGATAAGGTTTTTAATTTTGGTGTTTCTGCGTCCCACCTTAATCGTCCTATCTATTCTTTTTATAATTCTTCTATTCAACATCTCCCGGTGCGGTATTCTGTTTTTGCAAATGCGAACATTGGCTTGCCTTCCTCTAATGGTGCTTTTTTACCTGGAGTTTATTATTCGCGTCAAAAGACTTCAAATGAAATTTTGGCTGGATTCTATTACAAGCAATTTTTGAAAAATGAATCCAGAACCACTGGTATTATCAAAGCAAATTCAATTTATTTAGGTCTTTTTACAAGATTTAAAGATGCAATGATTTTGAAAGCGATGATAGAATGGGGGTCTGTTTCGGCTGGTTTTGCCTATGACATTAACATTTCAAGACTGTCTACTGTTACGAATTTCAAAGGAGGCATGGAAGTCTTCTTACGATACAATGTGACTAAATTTAAAGGTTCAGGAAGACTATAAGCTAAGACGTAAGTTCCAAAAGCATTTGGCAGTCATTTAAAATGCTACACCAATTATCCATTAACATTAAGCTACTATTCCAAGTATAATGGAATTCCATATTGAGCGTCAATGGAATAATCGAAAAATACTGATTTACTCCCGCTGATACCTTGTATAAATTCCCATGTAATTATTCCTGTTTTATCGTTTACCTTTCCTTCGATTAATTCTCCATTCTTAATTTTTATATCTGCATTCGCAGTCAAAGGAAATTGGTCCATAATCATAACAGGAATTATGGCAGCACCATTATTCTTAATTTTTATTTCCCATGCAATATCAGATTTTTGTCTGGAACCCATAGTTTTAGTTTTGTTCCTCTCTTTAATTTTCGTGCGCTCTACCACCATTTTACTGTCCTTTCCAAAAGAGAAGGAGAGCGTATCTTTAGTGGTGTTTACATCTAAATAGGAACTGCCCATGAAAGTCCCATCAAAATAAATATTAGAACTACCACTCAGTAGGTTCAGCTTCTCCCAACCATTCACTTGTGCAGAAAGATAAACACTAGGATCTATTTTTGGAATGCAATGGTATTCATATTTAGCCGGTAAATCATAACTTGCAATATTTACTCGGTGATCCATTCCATCTGTTGGAATTGACATTTTCGAAAGTATTCTGTATTCCACTCTAATGTCTTTTTTCTCTGCAAAGGTAGTTACAGTAGGCGCCCAAACCTTCTTGTTTTCTGATTTGGATAGTTCATCCATCATGGGAGCAGAGGAGCGTCTGAATCTCGTTTTACCAGTTGACTTCCATTCCATTGCTTTGTCATCCTCTGATACCATCACATCTGAATCGTTAAGTGTATAAGTACCCATATAAGAAACGGTTGGTACATTATTATAACTTAAGGCGCCATTGATAGATTGATTTACAGAAACAGTAACTTCTTCCAAATTAAGTTCATTTGGTTTCATAAAAAACTTCAAGTAAGGAGCGTCAATTGTTAGTTGCACATCAGAATAACCAACGAAACTTGCTAGAGCAATTTTGGCATCTTTAGGAATCACCACTTCAAATTTTCCATCTTCATTGGAAACTGTTCCGCCTAGGAAACCTGGAAAGGTAATTTTCGTGAATGCCAATGATTCTCCCGTACTTGCATCAATAATTTCTCCTCTTAAAGTTTCTCCTGAATAATCCACTTGAGGAATATTTCTAGATGTTATGGTATGCGCTGTTGGATAATTATTGTAAGAAATATACCAAGGTTCAATGTTGGCTTGGGTGGCATTTTGATAAGGATCGTTTGTAGAAAGAATCAGATCAATTTCTTTCCATTCTATACCTGTTGTTTGACTTACATTCGCTTTTGCTTCTAAGCGCACTGGTTTTCCAATTCCTTCGCTGCGCATATCATAATATGGTTTCCAAGTAGCACGAGGAGAAATGTAGTTCACAATAAAATTTGCCTCTGTTGCTTTGTGAACATCAATTTCAATTATAATTTCTGTGTAGTTGATTACAGGCTTACTTCTTTGACTGATAATCTCTTGTTCTAGCAGATTTTTCTTCTTTTCTATGTCTTCTAATAAGTCATAAATTGCAGTTTGGCGTGTAGTTATTTCTGTGATTTTTGTATGCATAAAAGTATAGGCTTCCTTCAATTCTATCATTTTTATTCCTTGATCATTCCCTTTCAAATTTCGATTTTGCATAATTAAATTCCGATCCAATTCTAAGATGGTATATTCATCAATGAGATTATTGTGCTGTATTTCTAAGATTTTTTTCTTCGCATTGATGGCTTTGATGTCGTCGTTGTTAATGCGTAAATCTTCAAAATTCTTTCTCGTACGAACAGCTAAAATAGTTAAGTCTCCGCTGGCCTTTACTTGAACCGTATTGGGGTCTAAAAAGTCAGTGAGTTTTTGAAGTACTACTTCTTGTTTCCCTGGTTTTAAACTCACTTGATTTTCATGTTGCAATTGAACCCCTGTAAAAAACACAGTAGCTTGTCTAAGATTTGGACTCAAAAGCACTTCCTTTTGAGAGAAAATTGTTGTTCCGAAGAATACAGCAAGAATTAAAAATACAATCGATTTCATAAGTTTATTTTAAAAGGATTCTTTATTAGTACAGCAGCAAAGAAAAATGGTTCATTTCTTAAGGAATGGAAAATTTAATCCAGTCATGTCTGCTTGAAATAAGTCGTAGCTGAAATAATCACCACGTGCTGCCATCGAAGCGAGGACACATTGATTGGTATTGGTATTGATTTGAAAATGAGTATCGTCATTCACACTGTTTATTTCAATTCCTAAGTTAATGGGAGCAGACCACTTGTCGTCAACCCACTGCGAATAAAAAATATCATAGCCACCGTAACCCGGCAATCCACGGCTACTAAAGAATAGGAATTGTCCATCTTCTGTAAGGTAAGGAGTTGTTTCGTCTCCTAAACTGTTGATTTGATTTGGTAATCTCTCTGCAATCCCCCATATCTCATCTGCACGAGAAACACTGTAAAGATCTGTCCCGGAAACATCACCTTTGCGGTCACTTACGAAAATCATTTTTTGTTCCAGGTCTGAAACTTGCGCTAGACTTGCTGCACCTTCAAAATAATCGGTATTTATACTTTTATTTTTGATAACATCCATGGAGGTCCATTTTAAGGGTTCTTCTGCGATCAGTTCAAAAATATCTGAGCTTTTTGTGGTCTTTTCAGTTGCCGAAGTGTTAACGGTACACAAACCAAAGAGTCCATTTGGATTTAAGTAAGTCAAGGCATCAAATCCATTCGTGTTCCATTCGGAGAATGTAAAATTATTCATTTTCCAGCTTAATGAAATAGTGTCCCATTGCGCATGGTACATATCTTCAAAATAGCGTTGATCGTCTGGATTAATATTATTTCCAGTAGTTTCCGGTTTCCGCGCAGTAAAAAATAAATCTCTACCGCCATTCATTAAAATAGGAGCGTACTCTTCGTCAACCGTGTTGATTTCATTGGCCAGAGATGTCCGCTTGTTTTTCCTTCCAGCTTTTGTGTCTTTTAAACTTAACTCACAGGCATCAATCAATATTGGAATACCCATGTCTATCGCAGTTTTCTTTCCCATCATTTCAGCTGTTTGCTTATAATAATCAGCCGCAAGATCTACATTACCTAAACGATGATTTACATCACCTAATAATTCAATTAAAGCAACATCATGCCCCTCCGTTCGCGTTAAAATCTCATGGGCTCTATTAGCACATTCTTCTGCTGCATAATAACTAGACAAATCGTAAAATGACATTCCCATCCAATACAATACCTTCCAATTGGCCGTATCTTTTATTTCGGCAGTCTTCAAAATGGAAACAGCATCATTCAAGCGCCCTTGGTTGTATAATTCTATTCCAGAGCTTAACATTCGGTTTATTGCCGCTTTGTCAAGAACATTATTTTTTTGACTGTAGCTGGTCCTAACACTCACAAAACAAAGCGCTAGAAGTATAAATGTGCTTATCTTTTTCATAGTCTCGAAATTAATAAAATGGATTGATTTATGAATAATTTATTTTCTTTATTGTTAGCAATTGAAAGTTGAAAAGTTCCTTTTTTTGTATTCTCTTTTTAATAGCATAACTTCGTTTAAATTCTTCTTATGCAAGTGTTTAAAAATAATTGGTTTAAAGTCCCTTTCCGTATTTCTTTATACTGTTTTGCAATTATCGGTGCATTTTTGACTTTTTCCTATCTTGCAATGAAGTTCCAATGGACTCGAGATTCTGGTCGTCTAGATGTAAATAATAGGTATTTTCAAGGAATTAATGATAAATACAATCAATCTTATCGGGTAGACAGCACACAAATGGTGAGGAATCATTATACCTCCTTGCAACGCATTATGCTGGTCAATGATTTCTATCCGAAAAATGCCCAGATTATTCTAAACGTTTGGTCTAAAAATAAGGATGAGTTTATCGTTATGAAAATGCTAGATGCTTTTGATCTTCAAATGATCAACAATCAAAATTATCAGCAAGCCCTTAAGAAATTAAATACAAAATTGAAGAAGTCTAATGATCCTTCGACTGCACTTAGTATTTATAATTGGATGAATATCGCAGAATGGAAACACTTTAGATTAGCGCTCATCAAGGACAAAGCATACATTGATTCTGCCGCGGAAGTAACGGGGGTAGAGGCTCGCGTAATTGTGACTTGTTTGGTAGGCGAACAAATCAGATTGTTTAATTCTCGTCGCGAAAGATTTAAAGGACTCATTGCTCCCTTAAGATCTTTGGCCCTTGAAACCAATTCATCCTACGGGGTTACTGGGATAAAAGAAAGTACGGCTTCAGCCATTGAATATTACTTAAAAGATAATAGTTCACCTTATTATTTAGGGGAATCTTATGAAAATCTGTTAGATTACGATACCATTACGGATTATAAAAATAAGTTAAATGATACGCTTTCTCTGAGGATCAGTAGATTGGTACAGTTAAAAAATCATTATTACTCCTATTTGTATACTGCAATATTTGTAAAACAAATAAAAATGCAATGGCAAAGAGCTGGACATCCAATTGATGAACGCCCAGAAATTTTGGCCTCTTTGTTTAATTTGGGATTTTATAAGTCTGTTCCGAAAAAGAATCCTGGAGTAGGGGGTTCGGTCTTTAATGTCGGTGATAAGTCTTTTACCTTTGGATCAGTGGCTTTTGAGTTTTACTATTCAGGGGAACTTGCCGATTATTTTCCTTATGAATCCAAACGTTTTGATTATAAACAACATAATAAAGCAAAAAAAGTAAGGCGCTAATGAAATTCGCTTCTATTTAATAAGCTTTATTTCCGCCGAGTCTAAGACAACTACTCCTGAATTATTTTTTTTAATCTCGGAGATTATTTTTTTCGCTACCAACTCTGCTCTAATACTCCTGTATTTTTTTAAACTTCCGATAAGAAAAGGATCATAAAGCCAATTTAATTGTTGAGATAATTTTTCAATAGGTCGTGATTCTGATCTTTCTCCAATCAATATGGATGGTCTGTAAATGCTAGTCTTATCAAATTTTAATTCAATGATTAAGTTTTCAATTTCCCCTTTCAGTGCTGAATAAAATACTTTTGATTTTGGATTGGCACCCATCGAGCTCACTAGATGAATTTGCCTCACCCCATTTTCCTTCGCTAATTTGGCTGCAGACAGGGTGTATCCTAAATCAATTTTTCGGTAATCAACTTGATTTGGCGTTTTACTTCTCGTAGTCCCTAAAGCTCCAACTAAGGCATCTCCCTTGAAGTGTTGAGCATAGTCATTAATGTTGTCAAAATTAATAATATGCTGCTCTATTTTAGCGTGTTCTATAGAAATTGACTGACGTACAAAAAGTACTATTTTTTTAATTTCCGGGTCAAGAAGTGCCTGCTGTAACAGTTGGGATCCAATTAAT
>Ga0304728_1000618_pt1 | contig 29539 bp, 38 predicted proteins | sample C_130625_MF_Meta_FD_190476 | JGI IMG/M metagenome (GOLD analysis project Ga0304728, IMG submission 190476) | Freshwater microbial communities from Lake Croche, Canada to study carbon cycling - C_130625_MF_MetaG (v2) (version 2) | ecosystem: Environmental > Aquatic > Freshwater > Lake | place... | reverse complement strand
CTGCGGGTCCTGTGTGTGCGCTTGCGGCGACCCGAACCTGCTCGTCTCTTAAGTGTTTCCTGTTGTTGCGTCACAACTCTGCCTGACATTGCAAAAAGGACGGGCGTATCCCTTGGAGTGTTGCGTAAAGTCTACAACCGGGGAATGGCAGCGTGGCGTACCGGACACCGTCCAGGCGCATCTCAACAGGCATGGGGAATGGCAAGGGTGCACTCGTTCGTACTTCATGGCAAGACCTGGCGCACTGCCGATGCGGATTTAAAGTGATTGGACCTAGACCAAACAAATGCAACGCGCTGTAACAGAATCGCAAAAGAAGAGAGTTGCCGGAAGGCAGCGCTATACATGTGCGGCATCTGTGCCCGAGTATGCATGTCCAATGAAAAAAGAACCCTTCGATGAGTCCGGATATGAGATTGACCACATCAAGGAACTCAGAGATGGAGGTACAAACGATCTTTCGAATCTCCAAGCACTCTGCATCAATTGCCATCGCGTGAAGACAAGCAGGATGACAAGTGTTATTGCAAGGCGTGAACCGCCAGCGTCTCCAATGGTTGCACGCCTGGATGCGTTTCGGTACACTCCAAAGGTAGTGCCCGCCATACCCAAACTGTGTCACCATTGTCACGACCAGCATAACGACAAGGAGTTGCGAAATATAAAGGGGTTATGGTACTGCCACATGCACAATCAAGGAGTCTGCGAGTACCTAGGATGTCTCGGCAAGGAGGATGTGCACTGTAAGGTTTCTGGAATTATGTACGTTCGAGCGAATCCAGTCTCGCGTGGATCTTCTTGAGACTGTCAAGAATAGACTCAAGCGTCTCAAGTCTTTGTTTATCGTAGAACCCAGCAAGCGGGGCATTCTTCGAGTAACTATTTCTCTGCAATTTAGTTGCCGTTTCGTCACGGAGAGTCTCGAGAGACTTTGGAGGCGGAGGAATACGCTTTGCCTCCTCGAGTTGCGCAATGCGTGCGTGCAGGGTGGCGAGTTCGGCGTCCATTTTGAATTGAAAAAGTAACTAACAGCAATCGCCTTCGTTTTTAGAACGCACCCATATTCCGTCCAACCATTCGCACCATGCCCACCAGGGTCTGAACGAACTCCATAAGTGTTTCGAGCAGGTCCACTTGTCTGCGCGCAGTCACATTGGCAGTCCTCATCTCGGTAAGAATTTCTAGAAGAATGTTATCTGTACGGTCACTCATTTTTGAATTGAAAAAGTGAATAATGAAAATCGGATTCGTTTTTCAATTCTGAGCACTACAGTAAATGGATATACAAGTGAGGCAAATCGATCGTAGGTTAAAACAGTTAGAAGATATCATTTCGGATGCAGGACTTTTTGTAGGGTGGATTCATTTAGGATTAGAAGGAGACCAATTTGTGCTGCGACCGGGTACACGTGTTCGGTATGGAGTACCTGGGCACTGGGTCGAACAGATCGTCGGACCAGACGGTCAAGCAGCGGCGGTAAATGGTCGGTTTGGCGGAGACCCTATGCCGGGTGTTCCAAAGGAGATCGAGAGATACATGGGTCCCCCGCCCGCCATCCCGCCCATTCCGCCTGCACCCGCTGCAGTCAACATCCCACCGAATGTGCCGCCGGCGCCGCCGCGAGGAGGAACACGTCGCAGAAAACGAAACCGGAAAATCCACCGCAAGACAATCTCAAAATGAAGACCGTTAAGAGTGCACTTCTTGACACGCTTGAGTTTCTGGACGAGTACCCCACGATGAACGAGATGATCGATTACAAGGTGATTGATAACGGAACAGTGGAGAGATCAGTGTTCAAACTCAAGTGGGACGACGTTGCCTTTGAGTTTGAGGTTCTTGTGAGTCTCGTGGATTCGAGTGCAGTTGTCTGTGTTCTTTACAGACATAAGTTCAAGCGTACGCGGATGTGTCTTCTCCTGAACACACTGATGAATGCGCTTAACAACGACCCGCTGGACATGCCTGCGTTGGACGATGGTAAGAATATCCCCCTCGATGACGAGGAGGAAGCACCTCGAGGGTAAAAACGGAAAAACGAAATCGTGATTCTAAAAATCAATTTGGTTCATCGAGACAACATGGCATCTGCTTCTTCTTCCTTCACCATGCCCGCCACCGCCACCGCCGCCACCACCGCCGCCACCACCGCCGCCACCACCGCCGCCACCGCCGCCACCGCCGCCGCATCGCTAAAGGCACGCGCGACGCCTCCCTCTTACAAGGAGGTTGTGCTTGCCGTTCCACCCTCTGGCGATACGATCCCTTCCGCGATTCGGAAGTGGGACATCAATGCACAGTCAACCATGTCCCTTCAGATTGCGTTTCTGCGTGACGAGATGCAGACTCTGGTGAGCATGCGCGAGAATCTCAAGACAAGCGCCGTCGGAAAGATGGCAACACTCGCGAGCATCCGGGAGGACATTGAGTTCTGCGACCTCAACGGACGCATGAAGTGTGCGAACCTTCTCCGATTTGCCGAGCGCAACACCGAGTTGGCGCTCAAGCAGATGGAGGAGTCCTACAACCAGATGGGGGTGTCGCTTGCGGCGCGCTTGGCAACGCCGTGCCCCTGCTGCAAGGCAAAGTTGACGCTTCCCGAGGATGACCATGAGGAGGACGGAGACTCCTAAAGGTATAGGACTCCACAACCCAAATTTTTCAATGACGACGAGTGTGTATGTTGCGAAGAAATAAGGCACGACGACGGGTACGCAATGTGTGCCTTTTCGGGTGTTTCAGTACGTCGAGAGCATACTTGGACGGTGTCATGGATCTTTTCTTCATCTTTTTCACTACACCCTGGATCGACTTGCGGGTGTGACGCCCGCCCTTCTTTGCCTTCTCCTCCTCGATCTTCTTTGCTTGTTCCTCGGTCACGGCATATCCGGTAGCGCCCCCTGCACCCGGTGTCGCCCCAGCATAAGACGCCGCACCATCGCGAAGCAGGGTTAACGATCCATCTGTATTTGGAATAACCCAATGCGGTTTGGAGTCTTCTTTGACAGGTTGGACGCCCATTCTTGCCGCAGACTTGTCTCCCATTTTATATATACATTAAGAAGAACATGTCACGCACGAAGGAGGTTCAACTGTGAACTGCTGTGCGCGTGCCGCTGCCTTGGTCCGCAAATAATAACATCCGGTCTTGAGACCTGCCTTCCATGCGTAAAAGTGCATGCTCGATACTTTTGACGCGGTGGGTTCCGCAATAAAGAGGTTCAGGGACTGAGACTGGCAGACAAACGGCGCACGATCGCGCGAAAGATTGATAATCGTCTTCATCGGAATCTCCCAGACCGTGCGGTACAACTCGCGAAGATAGGCAGGAATCTTCTCGATCGACTGTACACTTCCGCCATTGGCAATAATCTCCGTCCGAATCTCCGAGGTCCAGAGTCCAAGACGGACAAGGTCCTCGACGAGATACTTGTTAACAACCATGAATTCACCAGCGAGAACGCGACGACTGTACATGTTGGATGTAAAGGGTTCAATGCACTCGTTATTGCCCAAGATCTGCGAGGTGGATGCGGTGGGCATTAAGGCAATTAACAGAGAATTGCGCATTCCCGTGGAACACAGTTTCCGAAGAGACTCCCACAAGAGGTACTTTGTCCTTGGTGTCTCTCCCCACAAATCAAATTGCAGTTTGCCCTCACTGACCGGCGAACCGGCAAAGGACGGATAGACTTTCTCAGACTCGACCTGGATTCCGCGCCACCCACCGGAAGACGCAAGAAGCATGCTCTCGGTTGCTGCAGCAAAGTAAATGTTCTCAAAGATCTCGCGATTCAGGTCTACTGCCTTTTGCGACGTCCACGGAATCCGAAGGAGGGCAAAGACATCTGCCAACCCCTGAACACCGATCCCGATGGGGCGGTGACGCAGGTTAGACGTCTTGCACTTTTCAGTGGGATAGTATGTCCTATCAATCACGATATCCAGGTTGCGGGTCAGGATTGCCGTGTACTTCCGAAGCGCCTCAAAGTCGAATGCACCGTCCTTTACAAACCTGGGCAACGCAAGCGACCCTAAGTTGCAGACTGCGGTCTCCTCTGGACTCGTGTACTCAATGATTTCGGCGCAGTTCCCGGTGAGGATACCGTTAAAGACTCCAGCATGATTGATGGGTTCGTTGAAGCAATAGGTGTCATCCCGACGCGTGCGAGAAATCACTTGTACGACTGTAACAAATTGCTCAGCATTGCGCTGGGGTTTGCGGACAGTCCATGCAAGACGGTGTGTCTTGAACCCAAGCGTGGAGAGATGGTACAATCCACTTGAAGACACGAGAAGGCGCCAGAGAGGTTTGCAGTCAAACTCTGCATATCCGCCGTGACCATCCGGTAACATTGTCTTGCGTTCAGGGAATGACTGCGACAACTTAGAATGGACGCCCATCGTGACTAACATCGACTGAATGTCCTTCAAGAAACTGTATACAATTGACGTGACTTGAATACTCTCATTCGTTCCGTTGCGACAGATGGATCCATCCGCGTCGAGATACCCCGCCAACCACTCAAGTCTGCACTGGATAGATGTATTCAGAGGAACCTCAAACTTTGCCCGAAGATCAAGTGGAAGCATTGTGTTCAGACGATCGCTTGCATCAACAACACCAGACATTGTCCGTATCGCAAGGTGGGGTACAAGTGCCTTCTTCTCACCATACAACGAAAGTGCAGGTCGACCGCTTGAATACGTCCCATCTCCGCAAAAGAATCCATGGGTATACGCATACTCGAAATCACTCTCAACTCCGGTTACGATAGTTGGAAGATGAGTCTTTTTCAGTTTCATTCCAGTCTTGAGTTCAGATGCATCAATACGAAGAGATCCTGCAATTGAACGCTTGTCGTCGTATCCCTCAGACACGAGAAACTTGTGATACGGTGTGCATGTGAGAACGCGACCGTCGCTTAACTCGACATCGACTAAAACTTGATCGACGCCCGTCTTGACAACCTTTGCATCTGAAAAGACATCACCATTCCAAACCCGGACAGTTGTATCTGCAAGTGTGTGAATAGGGAACTGTCCCTTATCCGTAAGAACCATCGTCTCGGGTGCAACGCACAAATTGCTTGACTTGATGGTGCCCAAGTGCTGCTGATTGGACTTGGAGTTGCACGCATCCTTGTACAGCAGATAGGGTGTTCCCGTCTGAATCTGAGAATCGACAATCATCTGCCACAACTTCTTGGCAGGCATCTCCTTCATTGCCATACCCTTCTTCTCGTAACTGCAGTACAAGTCTGTGAACTTGTTGCCCCAGCAGTCGGACAGACCCGGACACGTATCTGGACTGAATAGCGACCACACCCCATCCTGCTCGACGCGCTGCATAAACAGGTCAGGGATCCACAGACCATAAAACAAATCACGGGCACGCTCATCCTCTGTACCCGTATTCAACTTGAGACGCAAAAAGTCCTCAATGTCCGCATGCCATGGTTCCATATAGATCGCAAAGGATCCGTTACGCTTTCCACCCTGGTTCACATACTTTGCCGTGTCATTAAAGACCTTGAGCATGGGCACAATACCTGTCGACTTTCCATTTGTTCCGTGAATCACGGAGTCCCGTGCACGGATATTGTGGATGGACAGTCCCACTCCACCCGCCCACTTCGAGATCTGCGCACACTCACCCAATGTCTCATAAATCCCCTTGATGGAATCCTCCTGCATGTGCACGAGAAAGCAAGATGACAACTGAGGGTGTCCGGACCCAGAGTTAAAGAGCGTGGGTGTTGCATGGATAAAGTACCCCTGCGACAGTGCATCATACGTCTCCTTGACATGCACTAAATCCTGTCCGTGCAATTGAACGGCAACACGCATCCACATGTACTGCGGGCGCTCACCCTCGAGAAGGTATCCCTTCTGCAGGGTCTTGAATCCGAAATAGTCAAAGACGAAATCCCTGGAATGGTCAATCATGTCGTCGAGGCATGTATTTGTCCAGATGGCATCGTCGCAGTATGCCAGGGTCACCAGACCCTTGTCGAACAGTGACTGCGTGCACTCGGTGAAACTAGACGACGTCAACTTGTGGTGATTGTCGACCAAGATGCGCGCTGCCAACTTGCCGTAATTGGGATGGTACCGTGCCTGCATCATTGCGCACGTCTCCGCCGCAAACTCGTCCAGTTCAGATGTCTTGATGCCATTCTGAATCTGAGAGCAAACACGCTGGGCAACTAGGTCAGGATTTACATGATCAAGACCATCTGCAAGTTTTTGGATACGACGAAGGACTTGGTCGAACGAAACGGGTTCACGCGTTCCGTCGCGCTTTACGACGTAGAGATGTTCGTTCATTACGTCCATATCGTCTCCTATATGTAAGCAAGATTTGCCTTCGTCTACGAGTACGTCTTCTCCCGCCGAGGTGTGGAATCGCGATCGTTTTTTCCATGACAATGAGGTGCTCAAAGGGGTCCCTGTGAGCGTTTAATACTTCACCAGTTCTCGCATATCCATTGTTTCCATGCGATTCAAGGACTCCTACTGCGTTAATCGAGTCTAGACGCACTGTAACGTCTCGGTAGTCTCCGAGATTCCGACCGTGTGCGACAATGTGTCTATCAAAAAACATATTTAGGACCCTACCATAACTTGGTGCGCAAATGAAGTCTCGATTCACCCGCGGGGTGCCGGGTCGCATGTCTCTGAACAAAATAATGCCTATAATTTTGACTTTTTCGGGATCGACATTTGTTGCCACTAAAACGCCCACCCAACCATGCGTTCGAATGTCTGGGTTCACGGTCGGATCAAGCGAATCCACTATATACTTTCGATCGACCCCCGGGCTGCAAAGTCTAACTACCTCATCAAGTGTGCCCACGTACACATCTTCGGGGAAAAAAGCAGGGTCCTTGAACGCTGCCCATGAAAATACATTAAAAGTGGTTTCGGACTCCTCATCGGAATACGTAAAGACAGAACCTTCTGCCATTATTATTTATTCTGTTTTTATATTGACAGATACGTGACAGGACTTGAGTTCGCTCATGTACAAGGACGCTGCCCACGGTACGGAGAGCGTGTCTTGACTTGTATCGAATTGACCGGTTTCCCGATTGAATTGCAAGGTCGATGCATCGGATCGACCCATAAAACTCTCTTCAATGAACTTGGACACACCGTGGGACACCAGTGCATCGCGTTCCATCTCACCGACACGCAACCCGCCACCATCTGCACGTCCTTCCAATGGTTGGCGGGTTAACAATGTCTTGGATCCAGATGTGCGATAATTGATTTTGTCTTCCACCATATGTTTCATCCGTTGGTAATAGGTGGATCCCATATAAATATCTGCCTCCATTTGTTCACCGGTTTGTCCGTTATATAACACTTCAGACCCATACGGTTCAAACTTCATGTCTCGGAGCATGTCACGCACCGACTGTGCGCGTTTTGTGGTAGTAAAGGGTGTCCCGTCTACAAAGGTGCCCATCTTGAGCGCAATCTTGCCAACTGAACTTTCAATCCATTGTCCAATTGTCATGCGGGTCGGCAATGCGTGAGGATTGAACAGAATGTCCGGTCGAACTCCACGTGCCGTAAAGGGCATATCGTGTTCCGGCAAGATTAAACCACACGTTCCCTTTTGCGAATGGCGACTTCCCAATTTATCACCAATCTCCGGGAACCGCTCTTCGATAATTCGGATCTTGACACCGGTCAACCCTTCACGTGTCGAATACTTGTAGATCCCGTCCACACGACCGCGTTGTCCTTTCTTCGGAAATGCAGAGACATCATTGTATCGCTTGACTTCACCCTTGGCATCTAAGACCGGCGATCGGATGCCCACTAAAACTGTTTTCTCAGATACGAGTGTTCCTAATTTAATAATTCCTTCGGGGTCCAACTGAGTATAGTCCATATCTTCTTTGCGTTTCATGTCGGGATCTGTAACTACATTTGCAAGTTCCGTATGCGTCTTTGTTTCGGGATCCAACATGGATTCGGCAAAGTCGTAACTGTGTGTATAAAGAGACTGAAACATACCTCGACCCATTGAGGATCCATTTAACATGACAGAATCTTCTTGATTGTGTCCTCCATAGGTTGTGATTGCCACAAGTACATTCTCGCCATAGGGCATGCATCCACCTACGCCCATGATTTCATTGTACATCCAGGTCTGGGTCAAGGGTTTCTGAGGATTGCATAACATGATGGCAATGGTGTCGAAGCGTTTGCGATAATTAGTATGGTACCACGAACAGGTCTGTTTCGTCTGAGCAATGGCAAAGGCGTTGCGTGTTCCGGGATTGTGATCGGCAAACGGAATTAAGCAGGTGAGTGCGCTCAAGTTGAAGGATGTGTGAAGTTCAGATGGGCGTGTCGGATGAAACGAAAAGGACAGACGAATTGTATCGGTCTCTGCCGCGTCAATGTAGTCAATATGGTTCAAAATATCTGCCCATCCCTTGTCCAAAATGTCGGTAGGTCGTGTGCCTTCGCGATATACAGGTCGGATCGGTCGCCCTCCATCGCACATTATCGTGTAGACATTGTTCATGCGATTCCAACTTAAGGAGACCGACGCGCTAATCTGTCCACTTCGCCTCATGCCCAATAAAAATCGGTGCAGGTCTTCGCCTTCATTTGACGCGCCAACCAATTCAGAGTTTACGTAAACCGGTGTCCATCTCGGATCCCAAAGCGCAGTCGTTATCCGATCGAGCGGAACTACGAGTTTGGACGCATCCAACACTGCCTTTACACTTGCAGTTGGAATCGACGTTGAGATTTGGGCAAGAATAGAAAGTGATTTAATGTACCCAATGTTGCGTCCGTCAGGCGAATCGACGGGACATAATAGACCAAACTGACTTGCGTGAAATCTGCGCGGTTCCTTTTTATTGGATGTGCGGTCCATCGGAAGGTTGGTGCGACGCAAGTGCGAAATGGTGCCGGCATAGGACATACGACTTAACTCTTGGGCAATGCCATCTTGACCACCCCATGCACCCTTGAAGGACTTTAAAAACTCGTTCATGAGTCGGTAGTTCTTCCAGTAGCGATTGACGTTCTCCGGTTGAAATGCCGTTGCAAGTTTATCGCCCTCGTACAATTTGCGCTCGAACTGATTGACTTTCTTGTCAAGATCAAGGAGCATGCTTTTGGACACTTCGCGAAAAATGCGTCGGAACTCCACAAAGAACAATCCACCCGATGACTGGAATCTCTTGTAGGCAAGATTGTCGCGGTCTGTGACTGTTCCTGTCAAGATAACATCTAGTGTCATTTTCAACATACTGCCGAGGTGATATGCCTTTCGACGGAATGTCTTGCCGGTATCCGGATCATTGGCAACATGCGGAAAGATCTTTTCGTGCAAGGTGCGCACAACTTCGGATTTGGAGCGCGTGTGCGTTTCCGACACAAGAATACCCAAGTCTGTCTTTTCAGATTCACGAAGCAGGCGTTCGTGACTGAGAATAAGTTGGAAAAACAAATCATCATATCGTGCACGATCACTTTCAATCACACCTATAAGGGTCAGGTCATACAAGTCCTTGTCAGTCGAGACACCAAGCGCTCGAAACACGGAAAGAAGCGGGACCGGATGCTTGAATCCTGCAAGCGTAATAACTGCAATGCGCTTGTCCTGTCCTAACCTCTGCTCGTCCTCCTTGTATGCGTTTTGAGGAGGAATGACCAAGAAGTGTGAATAGGGTCCTCGACTCGCATCTTCAGATACAGATCGGATTCCGGTATAGAACTCTTCCTTTTCAGAAAAATCCGCAGACTTTTCAAAATCATATTCGACCTCGCCCTTTGCTTGCACACTTCGCTTTCCAGAGTAAAACATGTTGTTTCCTAGCGTCTCCTGTGTCAACAGGACCTTTTCGGCACCGTCAATGATAAAGTACCCGCCCAATTCGTACTTGCACTCTCCGTGCTCAAATCCATCGACTCGGGATAAGTAACAGTACTCGCTCCGCAACATGAGCGGGATACGACCAATTTCGATATCTTTAAAGACCTTTGTAATCACTGCAGGCGTCACATATTCGATTTCAAGGGTGGCAGTGAGCGTAAGTTCATAGGTGGTGTTTTCGAGGCGACATGCGTGAGGCATGACTGCAAATCCGCTTTCAGTGGGCGAGGTCCACTTCAAGTCAGTTCCGTCTCGACCGCCCACAAACACGCGGATATACCGCCCGTCGGGAAGTTCAAGTTCATGGGGATTTGATGCTCGTATAAAGTTTGGAATTTGTGTCTTGATCATATCGTCATACGTCTCGATATGGTGTTGGACAAGTGGAAATGCATTGTCCTTGAAATACGTTCGGAGTACGTGAAGTGGCACATCCATTATAGTATCGAAAGCATTTTCTCGTTCACTGCCAAACACACCCATGTGGAGTGAAATCAAACGACCTGAGTTTTTAGACGATGTCGTTGGACACGCGGAGGTCAAGTCTATCTTGACATCCTATCTAAAAACGCCGCCGTATTCCAAGGCAGTTCTCTTGCACGGTCCACCTGGGATCGGCAAGACAAGTATTGCTCTTGCATCCATTCGTACATGTGGGATGGAACCCATTGAGTTAAACGCCACCCAACTTCGGTCTCATGAAGATGTTGCCAGACTCATGTCCTCGTACCGGAATACACAGACAATTTCGGCGCTTCTTCGAGGGGATACGAAAACATCGTGTCTAGTCTTAGACGAAGTCGATGGTTCAGATTCCCATGCCCAGCGTAAGTTGTCGGAGTGGATTTCGAAAGATCGGACGCTCCCTATCCTCATGACCTGCAATGAGGTCCCTCGTATCTTTCGAAATGAAAGCGTTCAGATCGTTCGATGCCATCCTCCCAGAGTCGAAGATCTTGAACCGCTGTTCAAGCAGGATATGCGGATAATTGCCATTGAGTGTCAACATGATGTCCGCCGCATGTTAAATCGTCTGCAGTATGGGGTGTCGTCGACCCTGCCTCCAGCGGTTGCCCTGCCAAAACATGGACCGGAAATTACAGAAATTCTCAAGCAAAAAATGTGGGTGGACATCGACCCTCTTATGCGTTGGGTTCACGAATGTCATGACGACACACCGGGCATCTCGCATTCATCTGAAACCAGTTCGTGATACACTGAGTATGAAACAAGTGCGCGCATCGAAGTCTGGATCCAGACGTCAAGGAGTCTTGGCAAATTGCGCAATTCAACTCGACCATATTTTCGAACGGAGTCATGGATGCAGCGATTTGCTCGGGCGTTGCAACAACCGGTATATCTTCGAACTCGGGATCTGGAATTGCGATAACAAATCGGTGTCCAACTTCAATATTTGTCAAGTGCACAATCATCATGCGCATAAGGTCAAGAATTGCTCCCGTTGTCCGCGATTGATTCAAGAGCGTGCGTCCACGAAGCGGTTCAGGTAACGCAAAGACAGGCGAAGTGTAAAAAATTCGATCTGCTTCAATGACATCTCGGACGATGGAAAGAATCTGTCGAGTATAGTCTTCAAGTGTACCTGCAGGGGTCATTAGTATCACTTCTTTAACCAAGATGTAAGTGTCTTTTGATTGCTAAGATACGGAGATCGTAAGAACATGAGTTCATCTAGTTGCTTCTCTTTTTTGGCAAGGATGGAAAGGGTCGCGTCCTCTTCGTCTCCATTGGATTTAGCAAGATACGAGGGGAAGAGAGAGGCATAGGACGGACGGGGTTCGACATACCCATCCAATCTCTCAATACAGAGGGCAAACAACTGAGCAACAGGGTTCTGAATCTGGTTTGTAATGTAGAAGCGCGTGTCGGGTTCCAGTCGATTGGCACGGACGTAGTCAATATCTTCGATCCGATCACCCTGCTTTGCATCTTGTTTGCCTGTCGCGACATAAATATAGGGAACACGGTCTCCGACCTTGGGTGCAGTGCCTGGATCTCTCGCTGCCATTCGGTTGGCAAGAACTCGATGAGCAATCTGCTCTGGATTCTTGTAATCATCGCGCAAAGACTTGGACACAACAAACTTGTCGAGCGGAACCTTATTGTCAAGAACTGCACGCAACATGGACTTGACATATGCCTGAGCGCGAGGAATACCGTCGGCGCCTCCCTGTAGCAGGGTATCCAACGCCCCTCCAAAGATCTCCTTGACAATCGGTGCATTGTCGCGGCGTTTCAGGACAATCCCCATGGACATGCGCTTTCCCTTGGTTGGATCTTCTTCGTACTTGATGCCGACGTACCGCTTGCGACAGAAGAGAATAAAAGGGTGAAATGTCTTTTCATACGCAATTTTGTAGGGTGCACGCCCGATCTGCTGAGTAATCTTCTTTCCCGCTTCGAGTCCCAGTCGGATAGACTCGACAAGACTCTTGGTTGGGAACTTGACAAAGATGCTGTCCGTATCTCCGTAGACGACTTCGGCACCCATCTGTTCTTCGACAACTCGCTTGGCAAAGTAGAGTTGGTCACGTCCGGCAGCAGTTGTGCAGGCAGCGACGCACATTTTCCGAATGGGTGATGTTGGAGCACCGGTTTGACCATAGACTGAATTGGCAACCACCTTGTATGCGAGTTGAAGACCATTAAAGACTGAACGAGTGGACTCATCATATGTCATATCCTCCATTTTTGTTTTGTACTCCTTACGCTTGGCAAGCAGGATTCCAAGTGTCTTGGGCAGGATACCAAGTGTCTCGGGCATGTCTGCGCGCGGTTGAACATACCGGCAGACGGTGCGGTGTTTCGTGACCTTGTCGGTATACTGAATTTCATCAATCGTGTATCCTCCATCTTCAAGTGCAGTGATCTCGTCTCGGGACAATCCTTCGCCATCTCCAGAAACCAGGGTCGATTCATCATCGTAGACACGGCGACTCACAAGCGTATCTGGACTCAAGTTGTAGGCAATCATGTTCGATGGATAAAGAGAATTGAAGTCCAGAACAGAAATGGGTTGGTCGAGGTACATGCCGATCTTCGGTGGAATTACAATCGCACCTTCATACGACGTATCATCTTCAAGCGACTCCTGGACTTGAATGATCTGATCCCGCTGTGCTGCATAATAGACAACTGCAGAGAAGATCTTGATCCCCTGTCCTCGAGTGAGAACAAACTGCATGGGGACACGACACACATCTGCCATTCCACGTGCATTGACGAGCGTGTCCAACTTTGCCATGAGCGTCAAGACCAGGTCGCAGTCCTGAATACAGTACTTGGCAATTCGCGCACGACCTGCGGGTCCACCTTCGCGATGCAACCGGAACATCTCGGGCGCACTTACATCGTCCTTGGTAAAGGTCCACTCCAACCTCGACCTCTGATCAGGTGTCAAGTCGGAAAAGAGATCGGGGTCGACACGAAAGGAGGTCGGCGTGAGGTCATGGACTAAACACTTGCGTCCATTCTGATACGAATCTACAGCGTTTCCGGCAATGTCGAAGCGCACATAGTTTCCGGAACAAAGACCGCGCGTCGACTTGGTCTTTACGAGTCCAGCGTCAAAGGACACCACCTTGTCACGCAGAAACACGGAGGCAACCGAGTCCAGTTTGAAGGAGTCGAGCGAGTGTTCGCGGCGCATATTGAGAAGAAGGTCAATGCCCAACCGACCCCGTAATGCGAGATTGCGCAACTGGTACTTTCCCGATGCCAGTTCAAATTCGCGCTCATCCGTGAACTTGTTTGCAAATCGAGGTGGACATCCGCGTCGTCCAACGTTCTTCTTGGCAAAGGGTGCGCGACTCATGTTCATTTCGCTCGAATCATCGTAGGGATCAAACAGTCCGAGCGCACGGCACCTGTCCTCGATGTAGGGGTCATCAAATCCGAATGTATTGTACCCGCACATAATGTCGGGATTCTCTTCGATCACGCAGTTTCGGAAGGCAAGGAGTACATCCGACTCGGTCTTGCATCCTACAAAGGTTGTGCACGGGTCATCGGACGGATCGACTTTCCCGAGAACAAACACGTATTTTACCAAGGGTGTCATGAGCGCATTTGACCACCGGAAGGAGACGCCGATTTGAATGATGGGATCACCGCCCTTTGCCGTTGGGAACCGACCGGACTCTGAGTACATTTCGAGATCGTAGGAGGCAATCTTGAGCGGGATGACGGCGTCGGATGGCACGAGGGTGGAGTACGAGCAGGTGAACATGTGATCGACGACATAATCGGGTTCATCGTCCTTTGTCGGGATCTCAACAGACGACCCGACAAACTTGAATGGAGATCCGGGACCGAGATGTTGGGTGTGAATGAGACGAAGAAAGGGAGGCAGGTTGCTCTCGTACAGTGTGCGTCCCTCTTCGGCAAGTGCCCTCGACTTCTCATGGAATTCAGATAAGGAGTCGCACATCACCTTCCAAACCAGAATCTTTCCCTTTCCCGTGAATCCAGACATGACGTCGTACTTGGACACCCGCACCCCACCTGCAACGGAAGCGGATCCGCCCACGTAGAAGAATGGTCTGAATCCAGTGATACGTACAAGTGCTGTTTCTCCACTTGACAAACGACCGTAGACGTCCACCACATACTTTTTCTTGACATCTCGCTCATGCCAATCGCAAGGTTGAAGATCCATTGTTAGTACGTGTCGGATATGTCTTTAAAGGGTCCGTTTTCGACTCCCAAATGTAGATTTAGAACCCTTGCGTCTGCGCGTGCGTCTTCGCCTGCGTCCTCCCATGTCGGATGAAGCGCGCGACCTAACGGGAGGTGATCCTACGCCTGCACCTTGCTCGTCCCAATCGTACACCATTCCTCCAATACCGAGAGCCGCATCCGGCGGTGGTTCGTACTTAAGGTCATTGGGACGGACGATCTTATCCTCGTTTTCACAAAGACTAAATCTTCCGTAGTTCTTATCTAATTTTGTCAATATAATATAGGCGCACTTAGGTTCTTGAGGGCGATACTCTACGAGAAAATTTGCATAGGGTTGCATCTCCTGTGTGGTGTACTCCGTCTTAGGTTCTTTTTGTTGATCTACCCGCGTCGCAGTGTCTAGTTCTAGCTCACTTACAAGAATTCCACGTATTAGGTTACCCGTTTGCTCGATTCGACTATATCTATTACTGGGACGAAACAGTGATGTAACATTGGTCGCACCCGGATGCAGATGGGACATTGTTCATTCGACCGAAATTCTTTCAAATTTTTCGTGATGGAGATCAAGGATGTCAACGACAAACACGGTGGACTGGTTCTTTGCAAACACGCGCACGAATGTGGATACATCCCGCAACAATGAACGCGCCTTCTCGGATCGGTCTGCACTTTCGTACCAGACAAACGCAGTGGATGCGGGATGTTCGGATACACTGAACCCGGCAAGTGCCATGGCAGATCAACCGGGTATGATTGCCATTGGCGGGTATGGTATGCCCGGTGCGGGATGCAAGGTCGATGAAAACAGTGAGTTGCGCTGGGGGTCTCCAGATGCATGGAGGGTAAAGGGTCCCAAACAATTATGGGTTCGTCCATTTTCGACAACACCTAATCTGGGAGGTGGTGAACCGACTGCGGTAAATGATGAGTCGTACTTAATCCATTCTCAATTGCAGCGTGTACCCAAAGATATTTCGACCATCATGGACAAGTTTATCCCGAATTATTACCAACCCTTGATCGCATCCAAAGATGCGGATTATAAAAATGTGAACAACTGGGTTGAAATGGATGGATGGACCCGTGGTGGGGATGCTACACGCTTAATCCAAGCAAAAAGAGAAACGCCCACAGTATAATGAAGGTGTGTTTCTTTGCAACACGTGTCCCGGACATGTGTGGCGCGTTTTTACATGATATTGATTTAGCAATTGAATTGCAGTCGCGGGGGCATTCTGTGGTCTGGATGACAACTGATAAACCTCCTGAAGGATTTCACGGTGGGACCTATCGTGGGTTTCGGTTTATGCACTACAGTGCGGGAACAAGTTATCTTGACTCGAGTCAAGTGTGGATTTGTCCGCATGCCCCTGCACTGCCTTCCGTTCGACGTATCAATGCTCGAGGGTTTAATCGCCCGATCATTGCAACGTGTCATTTTGATGGGCGGTATCAGTCCATCACTGCAAATGGATCCAAATCGTGGAACGAAATGCTTTTTTTCATCAACAAGACGATGGAAGCAAATTACCGAAAGAACATTGTACCCTTCCCGTCCAATATTGTTCGCACAGACATTGCCCGTCCGATTCTGCACGAATCCAAACTGAAGATTGAAGAAGAGTTCCAAGGCGAGTACATTACACTCGTGAATGCAAATGTGAACAAGGGCGTCCATCAGTTCTTTGAATTAGCGAGGAAGATGCCGGATCGCAAATTCCTTGGCGTCATTCCATACTATGGAGAACTTCAACCGCCTCCCGCTCCACCGAATGTGGAGTGGACACCGTTTCACGATGACATTCGAACCATCTTAATCCGTACGCGCATCTTGGTCATGCCGAGTTATTATGAAAGTTTTGGGAGGATTGCGGTGGAGGCAATGTACAATGGGATCCCTGTTCTCTATTCGAAACCACAAACCAAATCGGTTCATCCAGGTGGAAGTACGGAGGGTGTAGAAGAATGGATTTGTCCCGTCGGAATTCCGTGTGGGCGAGATCTACCGGATGAATGGGTCTCTGCTGTCCTAGAACTGGACGACGAAGCGGCATATGCTCTCAAACGTGCCCAATGCAAGGAGCATATACAAGAGATGAATGTGTTCAGTGAGGCGCCTCGGATTGCAGCAGAGGTTGAGACGTTTGTTCAGGAGAATCCAGTTGTTCTTGATAGGTCTCAGCAGGTTCGGGCAGAGCGTGCTCAACACGACTTGACCGCAGCGCCTGCATTCCGACCTCCTCAACCGACAGGGCGGGTTGGATTTTCGGGTGGTAGACTGAAGATACGGTGAGCGCATCCATGAGTTTACGTCCTTCTGCACATCGAAGGACTTGCTCGGCATCCATGTGCGCGACAGAAACTGGTTTGGGGATGTGCTTGTCGGCAGGTTTTAAAGATATAGGCAAAAGGTGGTCTACTGCATCGAGAATTGTCTTGTACGTGTCAAATGCATGTTCCGCCTCCTCGAGTGTGCATCCTGTGAGCGACTGAATAACACCAATCTCTTCCATTTTTTACTGACGAATACTACAAATCAATGCGTTTTATCGAAGACTTGTGTTCCCCTGCATTGCTGTATCTGATTTTCCTTGTCGTGAGTTTGGGTCTTGATCTTTCGCTCGGACTCTGGTTCACCTTCCTCGGAAAATTGGTTGTGGGCGTTGCCGTTGTGTTTCTTCTCGATACATTCTGCGGAATTGGATTAACTCCGGTCTCATGGTTCTTTGTGGCAGTCCCGTTTGTTGTCACTGCACTTGCTACAGCAATCTCGATGGGGTCTGGATTCGATGACCAGATGTTCACCTATGTCTCGAAGGAGGACTTCAAACCTGCGCTTCCGCCTACGGACAAGACAAAGATTGTCGATCGCAACCCTGCGCTCCCCGGGATTGATGCCCCTAACGATTCGAATGCCGTCGAAAATGTGGTCGGAGTTTAAAGATGTCAGGCGTCATACGGGAAATGCTCTTTTGCTGCCTTCGTCTCATCTCCTCGATTCAGAGGGCATATATCTCCTTTGTCGACCAACTGAATTCATATTATCAGGTCCCGATGAGCGTAGTCCTGCACTGTGATCAAGTCTATTTCCTCGGACCATATGATCGAGATGGCGAAGAGACTCATGTGCCTGAAGATACCATCTTGGTTCAGGAGTTCCGAAGGGGAAGTCTTGTCCGCCGCGCAATTACCTACAGCGGTCTGGAGATTGTGCCGTATGCCGGCAACCCGTTCCGGACTGTACATGTTCCCTGGGTGTGGATTGGCGACGATACAACAGACGTTGACCTGACACCGATATTGGCAAAGTACCTTGTACCCGGAAACCTGATAACCCTAGAACTACTTGCGCACTTTATGAATTTCACGGATCGTACACGGATTGTGTATATTGAGTCTCGCACGTTTGGAGAGCATACGTTTCCCGCAGAGGGAATAAGGATAGAGGCAAATGAAACTTCCTAAGAATCCATTTGGTGCCGCAGAAAAGTATATCCAGTTACGTACGTTCTTTTATCCTCCTACGTGGAGCGAAGAGATCAAGAGAATCAGCGACATGGTCATCATGCCAGTGATCGTCGTGTGTATGTATTTTACGGGAGATGGCGATATGTTTTTGGCAGTAAGTACGGCGTCCACCGCACTTACGGTTTGGAAGCAATGGTTTACCTATCTGGATTTGCACTTTACAATGCAGACGATGCGCATTAAAATGGCATCCTTGGGTGGACCGAAGATTGTCACGAACAATCCAATGTACATGCCCTATGTGTGGGCGCATTCCATTTCTTAGGAGGCAACCGCTACACCGCCTTGATTGGGAGAGTACCCCACGTAATCTGCCATGCCGTTCACACCTCCTCCCTGGAATCCGGCGCCCGTATTCGCGCTCTGAATCGCACCTCCACGCATCGACCGTCTCCGACGGTGGAACTTGCGACGAGTCCTGCGGGTACGGCGAGTACGGCGCGCACCTGTTTGCATCTCGACAGTGCCTCCACTCAGATTCGCAGATCCGTATCCGAGACCCGCACTTCCAAGTTCAGGGTCTACGCGAAAACTGGGTAAGTTTCCGCCGCGCATCTTACGCCCCCGACGTCTACGACCACCTGTAGCATTGCATCCGGACATTTACTCTTTGCACGGAAGATCTTCTGTAAAGACTCCAAGTGTTCCCGGCAGTCCATCATACGATTCATATCCCCTGACAAGCGTTCCGACTGGAACAGTGTCAAGCGATACAAGCGCAATAAGGTCAGGCGAGTGAAAAAAAGATAAGAGTTCGCGGATCCATGCCTGTCGTGTATCCCACGACGTGCGCAACCACACAATGTCGCCATTCAATGTCCAAAGATCGTGTAAAATAATCACGCGGGGAGAGACCTTGATTGCTCGAAACACCGTGTCGCAACAGACTCGCTCGTCCATGACAACCGATAAAGTATCGGATCGACCGTGCGAATCGACAAAGAGGGCGCGCGCAGTTCCATCTTCATCGTGGGTCAAGAGAACCCATCCTGGAAACCCATTATACTGGGGGACTGTTGCTGAGTGCCGCAATATCGGTTGTCCCTGGCACCTCTTTGCGAGGGGTTTCCATTTGTACAGGCGGTTCATACGTGGGTACATGAATCTCTTGCTTCGTCTCCGGGGGTTCTACGTAAACAGGGGCGGCGGGGATAGCAGGCACGCCTACCGGAACAGGAACTGGGGCATGCACGGGTGCAGGGAACATTGTGCGAACCACCCAAAAAACAGAGAGGTGAATGGCAATTAAAACTGCCAGACTTGTCAGAGCAAGGGACAAGATATCTGTACTCGTCATTTGTATAGATCTTTAGGTTTTCCGAGGTGTCCTGGGACCGCATTGACTATAAAAATACACTTCGCCTAGACTTATTTCTTCCTTCCACACACGCGGTACATTCGCAAACTCTGTGACTCGAACGTGTTCGGTCGAGTACACCCTGGGAACAACACCATCTAAAAAATCTCGTTCTGTGAACCGAACATTCCCATTCGGCAATCCTTCTAATGTCTGGATTTTCTGCGTATACGTGTCAATACGGGACAATCCCGTATATAAATAGGTCGTTTCGTACGTTCGAATCGGTGTGCAGGTCATCCACGCAAGGGGTACGCCGACAACAAGTTGAACCTCCATTACACTGTATTTAAGTCAAGAATACCCTGTAACTCACTTTCAGATGCGGCAATCCGAATAAGGCGATCGGCGACCTGAGTAAGTGCCGTCTCGACCCGAATCCACTCTGCAGAGTCATTGGTGTAGGTCGTGGTGCGGTGACGACCATCGGGGAACTTCTCCTCCAACTGCGAATCCGTGGCATCTGCCATGTTCATGTACACCCTCAGTTGCAAGATATCGTACGATGGAACCTTTGCCCACCACCTCTTGCGGTTCTTGGCATCGACAATCCGATTCTGAGACTCCACCCATCCATCCGTCCGACCGACCAGGATAAAGTTTGCAAACTCCTTCCGAAGAACACGCGTGTTTCGCTCAGACACCACCACGTCGTTTCGAGCAGCATATGCATTCAAGATCGCATCTTCATCTCGCAATCCCCGCTGCTTCACAATATCTCCACTTGCCTCCGCGACCAACTTGGCACGTACATCTGCAGGCAAATCTGTATGATGGGCATCGACAACCTTCTTGACAAGGTCAGTATGAGCGCTAAGAACATCGTCGAGTTTCGGCGCAGACGCAGCGGCAAGATCTGCCTCGAACTTCTTCATTGTTGCCACGACTTCAAGTTTCTCCACCGTTGCCATATCGTCTCCATTCTCTCTTGCCCTTATCGCAATTGCATTCGCCTCACCTGCCTCCATCTTTAAAGCAACTGCACGATCTGCCTGCTTGACTGCCGCCGTTGTCTTGCGCACGGATTCTTGGATGTTCACATCGGCAAAGGCATCCACCTTCACTTGTATGAACTTCTTTTTATTGCCCCTTGTCAAAAGACGCTCGAGAATTGCCTTGGTCGCTGCATCTTTGGACAACACTGCCAACGCTGCCTCGTGAAAGGGTTGGTAGGGATTCTCTCCAATCAACGGTGCAACTTGTGTTGCGGAAATGACGGGTTTGAACATTCTTGCTATCACTTGGATTCGACTCTGTAGATTCGTTTTTTTAGCGTCTGCGATGGGTTCTCCTGCGACGAGTCCGACGAACCTTTCGAGTACGCTTCCGACCACCCATCCATCCCTTGTCTTTCGCAAACTGTTCCATATGTTCAAGGTGACCAACCATCTCTTTTACACCTTGCCCGTTCTGATCTGTCGCACGTATGTCTGCGCCCAACTCCACAAGTTTCACGGCAATCTCTTTTTTGCCTTGTGTCAGTGCCCATAAAAAAGGCGTCATTTTTTCCTCCCCTTTTACATCGATCCACTCGCGATGTGTTGTGCCAAGAATGGTCACTCCATCAATGTTTCCTTCTTGAACTGCCTTGTGGAGCGCGCGTCCAAACTCGTCTTCAGATGCCTTTGCTGCTTCCTCTTGAAGCGTCGTGCGAGTCTCGTCCGTTGGAGTGTGATTGAATACATAAAATGCCTGGACAACTGGAATGTCTCCGCTGTCGGCACGTGGCGCTGCCTTTCGAAGACTCAGAGGTCGACCAGACATTTAATACTGGTGCACATAATACACTGCCACGGCAAAGATTGCTGTATGCAACAACAATCCAAAGGTGGTCGGTTTATTGACCAAGATTGTTCCACCCACCAACTGGTTGGTTAATGTGTACGTAACCGGGTGGGACAGGATAAAAAACAGTAAGGCAATAATCGCAGTGCATCTCAGTTGCTTATCGGAGACCGTCATTTATGAGTCTCGCTAGAAAAACTCTTTTGCATACGAAGAATTGCATCAATCCAACCCGGCATACCTGCCAATACGTTTGAAACAGCAACTGTGCCTCCCATGACAGGACTTGTGTCGAGTGCCGACTCGCACACAAGAACAATTGCCGCAACAAGAAGACATTGCCTCGACTTGTCAGTTGGCGACCACCTCAAGGAATGAATCTTGTACAGTGTTTCCACATAGACCTTTACGTGAGGTCCTGCCTGTTTCTTCACGGCATCCCAGAAAATCCACACCGGATGTGTGCCGTGGGTCCCCGAAACGTATTCGTCGCCGCGGTTTGCGAATAACAGGGGCGATTTGGTCTGCTTCTTGTGTTCACGGCAATATGTATAGACCCACGACATCCAATAGAGAGCGCGTGTCGCATCGCGTACATCCGGACGAATGCAGTAGCAGAATTCATTCATGGGGATATTTGCCGGCATAGGATCGGCAGGTCGCATGACGATTCGACCAAACATATGACTCGGCGCCTTAATGTTTTCTTGAATCGTCACCGGGTCAAAGTCATGAGAGACTTTCATGACTGGAAGGGATGGCAATTTGTTTTTACGACACAAGGCAAGCGTTGCGGCCGTATCGCATAAAATCCGACGTACATCTGGATTGTTTCGAATCTCTGTCATGTTGTGGATAGTATACTCTGCTTCAAGGGGTGCATAGGTCTCATACGCCCGTGCCAAGAACAAGAATGCATTGGGTTGAGATCGGTTAATTGCAAGTGCAGACGCTTCGAAAAAGGCATCCCAAATACTGTGCACGAGACCCGAACATAAGAGTTCGAGTGTCCAGTAACATGCATAGTCTGCATTTCCCAGTCCAATATTTTGTATCAAGACTTTCCGAACATGTGCACGAGGATGACCGCAGAATGTCGTCTTTTGGAAATCAGCGACGCTACGAGGGTCTTGGACCTCCATATCCTTGGAGACCTGTTTGTTTGAACAAGAATTTGCGCACAACTGTCGTGATAAGCGCTCCGAGTGCACCAACTAAAATCAAGTTCAGTAACCAGTTAAACCAACCACCGGATGCGACGGCAAGTCTGTTCTGTTCATTTGTCATGTTGACCTGATTCTGCATGTCGGCAATCTGCTTTGAAAAGGTCGTGACGGAATACTTCAAATCATCTCGCGCTCCCAAGACCTTATCCTTTGCATTTTGAACCAGTTCTAAGACTGCAATTTGCTGATTGATCTCACCTTGTAATGTCTTGTACTTTTCAGAGTATCCGGTTGTTGTGTACAGCGCCTCCATCGTTGCCGTCTGCGCATCGGTCAATGTCATTATATAGTCCAAAGATAGTATCCAACTGCAGTTCCTATCGACAAGAGAAGAAGAATGACATACTGTGCAGAATCCATCGGCAGAAAGATGAGCACGAGAAGACACAAAAACACGGTGAAGAAGGCAATTTGGATTACGAGCAAGTCTGTAGATGTCTGATCTTTAAGAATCTGATTTGCTGACACGCTTACATCTTCCCACGGTTGGGTCGGCGGACGTTTCGGTTTGAGCGCCGCAATTGTCTTGTCCATTTGATCGAGCAACCCTGCCTGCGACGTTGCAGTATCGTGTCCAACCACAAGGACTCGTCCATCCGATTGTGCAGCGTCTGTCTGTGCCGCTGCCACTTGATCTGATTGAATACGAGTAAAGAGTGCAGCGTAATCATCTGTAAAGCGGGTTTTCTCCGCATCAAATGTACTTGGATTTGAGTTTGTTGGAAATTCCTGAAGGTGAAGTGTATATTGATTGTCGGGATTGTAGACACATGTCTCCACACCTCCATTGTTCAAATACTTAAATCCCGGTGGACACACCATGCGACACAGATCCGCAGATGTACCAATTTGGAATCCAGATGGACACGACATTACTCTCACTTGCGATTTTCTGCAAATGAGTTATACTGACCATAAATCGAAGACATGAACTTGATATCAGCAACAAGAGTCGATGATTTATTGTCTGTCATGCCCCGAACCAGTTTAGGTCCAGGCGTACGCTGAGGAACTGCAGTTGTCGCTGCCTGAGCAGCAAGGCGAACGAACCGAGTATGATCCGATGCATCGCCTACCATTGCAGCACTACGGTTCGCGGGTGTGCGTCCGGGTTGAAAGTAGGGAGAGGTCGGCATTTTGTTTACTCACCCACAAGATAATGATTGAAGCACTTAGTCTTCTTGCAGTTCTCTTGGTCGGGGCAACGATGCTCTATGTGTCTCGAATTGCAGAGGGTGCAAACGATGCCACCTTTCAACCGACAGGAGAGGGTACTCCGGCATCTGTTCCGCCGGAGTTCCAGGCACTTCTCGATACATATACAACGAATTACATTGCCTATGGAACGAACAAAGATGCAGGGAGTCAGCAGGCATATATGACGGCACAAGAGTCAATTGATTCGGCAATTGCTGCATTACAGTCCACTGCAGATCAGAATAAACAGACAGTTCAGACCTTTCTTTCGAACAATCCGGACACGGATGCAATCGAGGCATTGCATTCGCAGTCTCAAGATCTTGCGGCGCAGCGTCCGAAATTGGAAGACCAACAGATTCTTTCGTCGCAACAGAGTGCACCTCCACCTTCGAGTTTGTTGTCTGCGGCAGTTCTTCTGAAATCATCCTTGATCCTCGTGTTTATGGTCTTGTTTGGCGTGCTTAACGCCGTATAAAAAGCAGAGCAACCAGCAGAACAGAGGCAACCCCTAATCCGATCTCGTACATGGAAAAACTAATGGGTTCAATCTTTCCTTGTTCGTAATCGCGAATCTGATGAAGTGTTTTGAGTTTATCGCCTGATTCTAAGAGTCCATTGTAATCGTATTGAATACGAGCAAGTTCAGCAAGAAGGAGTTGGCGCTTCTCTCCCATTTCCTCGCCTGCAGACCCGAGCGAGGACGTGATGGCATCTGCCATTTTTTGCTTGAGAATGATCAGTTGGGCAATGTCGGCATCGCGGGCAGTCTGATCATGTTCATTGGTTGCCTTTTGAAGAAGGTCGTCGTACTCTTTTTTCAAGGAATTGAAGTCGCTCATTGTTTACTGTCCGGTATTTGTGTGGGCATCCATCACGCAAAGTCTCCACACATCTGCCTGACCGACTGTATCTGAATGCCGCTTGATATGAATGACATCACCTGGAATCGCGCCAATTCGACGCACCTGGATATCCTGCGAGTCGATTTTGGGAAGTTGCTCAAGTTTGACAATCTTCTGCTCCTCCATCATTTTCTGAATCTCCTCCTGGTTCAAGATTCGGTGGGGCATGTAGTATCGCGTATGGGTCGCAATGTCAAACTGGAGTTCACGTAGAGTAAAGAACTGTACACGATCCTTCGCATAGGTCTTGGTTGCCCAAAGAACATTCTCAGAGGGGTCGGACAAGGTCACGACAGTGATGCCCTTGGTATAGTCATTGTCCTTGGCAAACTTGAGGTACTTGCCGATATCTCTATCCAAGATCTTCTCCTTCTGGCAGAACATTACGAGAACATTCCCAATGGTGTACAGATTCACAGAGTCCAAATCATTTGTTGGAACGTGTGTCAGTGTCACGTCCATCTTACGTGCAGCGAACAGGGATTGAAGGGTCTTGAGTGCAGTTTCCATCTTGCTTATTGTTTCGGCAAGAGACGAATCAATTCGTTTTTATCGGACTAGGTAGTAATGAAGACTACGCCTCTCCTTGTATTGATTGTTGCAATCGGACTTGTCCTCGTATCCTGGAGTTTAGGAAAGGAATCGTTTGGGCAAATTGAGTATTATGGCGGAAATACAACGCAAGTTTCACGCACGATTGCCAAGGAGGACTCATCGTATGAGCAGACAACAAACAGTATGCCCAAACCTCCGGTCACATCTCCGCCTATCGTAGGGCGCGAGACACCGTTCCAAGTCAATCAATATACAGCGTACGTTGTGTAAGACTATAATGAGGAAGGAGACAATTCCTAGGGCAGTTCGTGAGCAGGTGTGGTTGGTTCATGTGGGCGAAAAGTTTCAGGTCCCGTGCAAGGTGCGATGGTGTACAAATACAATAAATGTGTTTGATTTTCATTGCGGTCACAATATACCCGAATCGAAGGGAGGCAAGACAACTGTCGAGAACCTCATTCCAATTTGCAGTCGGTGCAATCTGAGTATGGGAAATCAGTATACGATCGATGAATGGAATGCAAAGTTTGAAGGGACACGTGTCAGGACTTGGAAACAGTTGCTACAAACATGTCTTGTGCGCCCAACAGCGGGGCGATAGTGTACCCAATCTCTCTCAAGTAGTCAAATAGGTGTTGCCGAAGACCTTCGGACCCCACCTTCCACGGACCCCAACTTTCGAACACAATGGGCGGATACCCGTTGCGTTTGAGCGTGTCACGTGCACCCATCAAGACCTCCTTTTCAAATCCTTCCACGTCAATCTTGATGCATCCGATATCAGACAATTGAAAGGAATCAAGCGTGCGGACATTGACTTTTATCTTCGAACACTCTGCGTCGGTCTCGTCCAGTATCTTGACTCCATTGCCGCCTCCGTCTTCCGACCGAATATGATAGTCAAGCGAACCCGCCTTGTCTCCGAGCGCATATGAAATGGGCGACACCTTGTCCGTCAAGTCACGAAGGGCAATGTTTCCGGCAAGGTAGCAAAAGACTTTTGGATTGCACTCAAATGCATACGTGTGCTTGAACGCATGGGCAATACTAATTGCATAGGTTCCGACATGTGCTCCAATATCTAAAAAGATCCTCGATGGATCTCCGTAATTCTGCGCAACCCATTTGATTAACGGATATTCGGGAATCCCGGACTCAAAGATCCACTTTGCAACTCCTTGTTCGGGAAAGAGCAATCCATCGGATGGGAGTCGAACAAACAAGGGCGTAGATGTCCCCGAACTTTCTGGACGGAGAAGATACATTATACACTGACAGTACACGGTCTCTAAATTAAGTTTATGTATCCCCGAACATTTCCCCACGGGCAGAGTTCGTAATTTGTGGGGATGACAGACGAATCGTGGTTTCCACGCACCCAACCGAAATCATACCCATCCCACTCCATTAATGCCCAGATATTGACTTCCCAGGTGAATCTAGGTAACCTGTTGAGTACAGCGACTGTATATGCCTCCCAGAATCCCGGGATCTTGTCGGCGTGAATCATCAGGAATCCACCGCAAAATCGCCACTGGACATCAACCCATACATTGCAATCGATCCACCCCCACGGACCCGGCGTGACAAGTCGAGGTGTCTCAGGTACAGGCATGCGTCGCAACCGATTCAGGGTTGCGGTATCTAGCAACCGCGCAAGACCAAAATCAATCCAGGCAAACCACTCTGTGTGATATACATTCAATTCATGTGCTCGACTCAACCACTCCATCTTGCTGTGCTGGATCTTCATGTACCCTGTCGTGTCCTTTTCGGCACGCAAGGTGGTGATTTCGAGAATCACATCTCGAGTCACCTTGTGGATCCACGTGTCTTCGAACGAGACTCGAATGACATGCACGTTTTCCGGGAATGTCCACGTAAGTGTACTGTCCAAAAACAATACAAGTGAAATACCCGAGTCGACAAGGATCTTAAACTGCTCCAAATACGTCTCTGGCAACTGTGTGGGCGGTCGATCGTTCGGCAAGAAAAAGGCAGTGACATAGGTGATTTTCCGATCGTGGTCGATAAAACATTTCGATAAATCACTGTACCCAGGTCTCTGAATGCACAGTTCGGTCGGTGACGCATACCACTCATCAATTAATTGCAGGGGTTTCCAGTACTGATCTAAAATGTAATTCCAGTGTTGCTCAGGGTGCTGATAATACAATGCGAGACCCTCTTCCCATCGCTTGATTAGCGTGTCGTAGTAGTGGGATGCGACGATATATCCCCCGGTCGTCTGTGCTTCCACAACACGGTTGCCATCTCTCCGGTTCATATTGTAAGAAATCATAAAGACATCGAATGTATCCGGAATCGACGCATCAAATGTTGTCCGATCTACAACAAACTCGACATCGTCTTCTAAAATTAAGACGCGGTCATATCCACGTTCACGCGCAAGACGTAACACGGCAAGATGAGATTCACCGCATCCGAGACCGCCAGGATCCCGAACAATTGCGGGGAACCGTTCGGCATCTAAACCAAGACGAGTACACTCTGATTCAATCAGTGTGCGCCGATCCGGTCGTGAGTCCAAATTGATATAGACGCAGTGCATTGCATGCTCTACGCTAAAACCTGAAAGTGTATTTATTCGCAAAGGATAATGTGGGGGTTTCTCGACAAGATTGTGTACATTAATTTGGCACATCGGACGGACCGTCGTGCCCTTATGGAAAAAGAGGTGCTGCCCACATTTCCCGCAGACAAGGTCTCGCGATTCGAGGCAGTCAAGCACGAGCACGGAATAATCGGATGTGTTATGTCACATATTGCCGTTCTCGAAGATGCAATGAAGTCCGGATGCAAGAACATTCTTATGTTAGAAGACGATGCGCGTTGGACGACAGATGCGTCTACATATTCGAATGCGATGACAATGATCGAGACATTGGTGGATGCAAACAGATATGACGTGATTTCGTTAGGATGTACATCTGCTGAATACGAATACGCGTCTCTGCGACTGAAACACGGATATACGACGTCTTCGTATCTTGTGAACGGTCCCTATATCCCGACACTCCTTGCGAATTTCAAGGAGGGGTTGACATATCTACTTGAAACGAACCCAGGTTCGGTTTACAACTACGAATATGCAATCGACGGGTATTGGATGCGCGTGATGAAACCGGATCGATGGTATATGCCCGTTCCCCCACCCATAACACAGCGACCTGACTATTCGGATATCGTACGCGAGATCCGAGACCTAACGTGGTCTATGATCTTGAAGATGCCACCGTCGTTATGCCCGGATCTATATGCGGGTCTCGGAAATCAGTTATTCCAACTTGCTGCTGCCAATCACATTGCAAGGCGTGAAAACCGCGTCCTCTGGTTCGATACATTGGAGAACAAGTCCACGCATTCATCGGTCTCGTACCTGTCCACGATCTTTCGTGATTGGAAATATTTATACCGCCATGCGTTTTGCGAACCGATCTGGGTCGGTGAAAACAATATGTCCTACCAAAAAAACTGGGAAAACCTTGCCTGGAAAGATCACGTAAAACTCACTGGGTACTTCCAAGATTGGCAGTATATAGATCCCGACTTTGTGAAACGACTTCATTTCGATACCGCATGTCTTGCCAGGTACCCGGGTATTGAGTCCACGGTGTTTCTCCACGTAAGAGGCGGAGATTATGTAGGGAACGCACTGCATCACGTCGATCTGTCACAGTACTACCCTCGTGCCATTGCCCTCTTTCCGCAAAACACCAAGTTCACGATTTTTACGAATGATGTCGAGTATGCGCAATCCCAACCGTGGTTGAAAAACATTTCGTACTCGATGGTGGAGAATGAGTCGGAGTTAGATTCACTTTTCCTCATGTCGCAGTGTGCGGGTGGAATCTGCGCGAATTCAACCTTTTCGTGGTGGGGTGCGTATTTAAACCCGACGCGGACACTCACGCTGCCTAGCGTGTGGTTTGCACAGGAGGAAGGGTATGTGACGACGGGGTTATACTTTCCAGGATCGACTACAGTTCCAGTGTAACGACGGTGCTCTTGGGCGACTCGGGCAATGTCCCTGCAGTACGATGTGCAAGCACTTCATCCCAGCAGGACTTGAGATCAAGAAGATGCGATGGTAACCAGTTTGGGTCATGTGCCACAAAGTCGCGTTTCTGAGAGTCGAGGATCCAATAGACAAGTTGGTAGTCGTCACTGTCTCCGGCAAGACCGGTGCGCCATGTCTGCAGGTTCTCATCTAACCCTTTATAAAACACCGTGTCCCCTCGAACAGCAAAGGTGCCCTTCTTTCCCGTGTACCGCATCCATTCGGCAAACCAGACCTGTTTGAATCGAAACTCGACATATTCACACCCGTCAATGCCCGTACACTCC
>Ga0304728_1000609_pt1 | contig 29679 bp, 26 predicted proteins | sample C_130625_MF_Meta_FD_190476 | JGI IMG/M metagenome (GOLD analysis project Ga0304728, IMG submission 190476) | Freshwater microbial communities from Lake Croche, Canada to study carbon cycling - C_130625_MF_MetaG (v2) (version 2) | ecosystem: Environmental > Aquatic > Freshwater > Lake | place... | reverse complement strand
ATTCTGCCTATGATTGCTGAGATTTGCCTGTTGATTCTTGAGAAAATTATTAGGCTTCAATAATCCAAGCGCCACTGACCTTTACATTGATCTTTCCAAGCGGGGTTTGTGTTGGCCCTGCGACTGCTTTGGCACCGTTGGCGGGATCGAATTCAGCGCCGTGGCATGGGCACTTGAGATGTTTTGAAGCCTTGTCGTAATTAACGGTGCAACCTTGATGTGTGCAGATTGCAGAGTATGCAAAGACGCCAACCTTGGTGCGAAAGAGAATCGCTGGCATTCCTTGTGTTGAATGAATAAAGTTAAAAGTTCCACCGATAGGTAGGTCTGCCAGTTTAATAATCTGGCCCTTTGCACCCTTGGATGTTGATTTCACTGAAGTTGATGCAGCTGATGCAGTTGGGAATGCGCGACCTGCAAAGGATGCAAGTACTGCGATTGCACCGATGGCTCCGGTTCGAATTACTCCGCGACGTTCGATATTCATTGAAGGCATAGTACGTTTTCCAATCATGTGTAGAAGATAAGCCAGCCACAATATTGCGTAGGCGCTATCACTTGCTAAGAAGTATGGAGATGTGTGGAAAGAACTTGAGAGCCACAACCCTGTGGCCATTGCGAATCCGCCAAAAGCTGCAGATGTTGGTGCAACGTTGAGAAGAGTTGCAAAACCGATTGCAAACTCAGAAGCCATGACAAAGATTCCGACTAGCGCTGCATGCTCGACGGTGTGATTGAGAATCGCTCCAATCGGTGAACTCTGAGCAAATGCCGCTAGCTGTGTACCGATATAAGTAGGTGCACCTGCAGTGAGAAATCCTGCATCACTGGCCTTGACCCATCCGGCATAGATCCATGTAACTCCCAAGAACAGACGCAAGATGCGCTGACCATTTGATTGGCTTCGCCAGGATGTTATTGCGCCACGAGGAATACTTTGGATTGAATTCATGGGATGAGATTAGGACTCCAGGCTGAGATTTGCATGATGAAGCCCGGAGAGTGGGATGAATCGTGAAACTGGCTCCCTGACTTGGATTCGAACCAAGAACCTGTCGATTAACAGTCGACTGCTCTGCCGTTGAGCTATCAGGGAATGAGATGCGAACTCTACCGCAGGCGATGTACCTGCCAAAATCCAACGCTACAACGAGGCTATGGATAGTTCGTGGAGCCCCCGCTTCTGGGTTTCAAGAGCTACCAAATCGGCGAATGCTGCATTGTATTGAGTCTGATTTTCAACAGGATTGAGTCTCTGCAAACTTGATTTGAGATCTGCAATTTTGCGACTGACCAATACTTCTCGAAGCCTTGCAACAATACTGGAAACATATTTTTCAGAGACTGCGCCATCTGTGCGCACAGGTTCGACAGAGAGTTCTGTAAATAATTGGCGCATACGTTCGTCGGTCACATTTTCAAGGAGCGCAGGCTCAGTTCCGAAGGTGTCGATGATGCGTCGAAGCTCGCGATAGGCAGGATGGGTAAATGCATCATCTTCGATTGTTTTCCAATCTAAGACCAGTCCTGACATCTGTAACTTTGCTTTCAATACTTCACGTTCGAGCATTAAGGTTGGTTCAGTGGGATTTGGACGCCATGCAGTATCTGCATTGGGCGCCTCAATTGGTTCAGTAACAGTTGTCACTTTCTTCAGCGCAGTATTGACAGCCGATGTAACAACTTCTGTCTCTGTACCAAGCCATCCTGATAACGATTTAATGTATTCAGGTCGCAGCGATTTATCGCGGATAGCAGCAACGAGTGGGGCTGCAGTATTGAGCGCATTGACACGACCCTCGGCAGTTGTGAGATCGTGCTTCTTCAGCTCGGTGCGAATTGCGAATTCAAAGAGTGGAACGCGCTTTGCAATCAAATCCCGAAGTGCTAAATCACCTTTATGTTGGCGAAGATCGCATGGATCAAGGCCATCAGGTTCGACAGCAACGAAGGTCTGTGTCACAAATTTCTGATCATCGCCAAATGCCTTCATGGCAGCTTTCTGACCTGCAGCATCGCCGTCGAAGGTAAAGATCACTTCGCCGCGGAATGTATCGGCATCCATAAGTAGGCGGCGAATAATGCGAATGTGATCATCGCCAAATGCAGTTCCACATGTGGCAACTGCAGTGGTGATTCCAGCAAGGTGGCAAGCCATCACATCGGTGTAGCCTTCAACGACAACTACTTGGCGACTCTTGGCAATATCTTTCTTCGCCATATCCAGGCCATAGAGAACTTGTGACTTCTTATAGATAGGGGTTTCAGATGTATTGAGGTACTTCGGACCTTGATCTTCTTCATCACTTGCCAATTTACGAGCACCAAAACCTATGACGTCACCAGAGATATCTTTGATCGGCCACATCACACGATTGCGGAATTTATCGATGGGTCCGCGTTCGCCCATCTTGGAAAGACCTGCCTCTTCTAACTCTTCGATAGTAAATCCTGCAGCGCGTAGATGTTTTGTCAGTCCATCCCAACCATTGGGCGCATATCCGACACCAAATGCATCGCATGCTGCCTTATCAAATCCACGTTTAGTTAAGAGATCGCGACCATGTGCTGCATCAGGGGATGTATTCAGTAAATCTTGATAGAACTTTGCAGCAGCAAGGTTTGCGGCATAGAGACGAGAGCGCTGCGACGTCGGTTGGGTTGGGCCACCTTCTTCATAGCGCAACGTGTAGCCAATTTGGGAGGCAAGTCGTTCGATAGTTTCGGTAAAACTTAAGTGATCTGTCTTCATCACAAAATCAATAACATCACCGCCGGCTCCGCAGCCAAAGCAATGGTAATAATTCTTTGATGGTGTTACGTGAAATGAGGGAGATTTCTCATCATGGAAAGGACAGAGCCCTTTCTTCTGTCCCCCACCAGCGTTCTTGAGTGCAACTCCCGCAGCGGTGACGACTTCATCAATATGTGCATGCTCGCGCACATAGACAATGTCATCTGCCTTGATGCGACCGCTCATGTTCCTACCTTATCTACGCTTTGAAAGGTGCGCATGGAGCGCATATGCGCCGGGGTCGGTCAGGCTGGCAATCTGGTCGACAACTACGCGAAGTCGCTGCGCATCGGTGGTCGCAACCTTCCAGTCATCTTCAAAGATTGGGTCCAACTCTTTAGGGGCTGCGGTGAAGAGCATGTCAACAAGTTCGTGGATGACAATCTGCTGCTTTGCATAACGCTCTTGTGATGCAGATGCCCCAATGAGGTAATGGCCGGCTACTGATTTCAGAAAATCAACCTCAATCTTCTGATCGCGTGGAATTTCAAGATTTGCACTGTAACGAGTAAGTGGACCATCACCATGAACTTTACGAGTCTCAAGCTCTGCTGAAAGTACAAAACGTCCAATCAATTGGGAGGCGGTATCTTTCAAACGCGCGAGTGATCTATGGCTGCGATCAAAGTTAATGGGCCAGCACGATAGCTGTTGCAATCTGGTTAAGGCTGCCGCTGCTTCATCTTTCGTTGCATCGCTTCCATAGCTATTGGTCATCTCCGAATACAGAATCTCGAAATCATTATCGAAGTTCTGGACAGTGACTTGGCCAGCAAAAATTGCATCTTCAAAATCGTGCACTGAATATGCGCAATCATCGGACCAATCCATAATCTGCGCTTCGATACATTTACGTCCAGCCGGTGCACCTTGTCGTACCCAATTAAAGATTTCGACATCATCGTCATACACACCAAATTTGCGGGGGTTTTCAGCACTTGCCCATGGATATTTTGTTGCAGCATCAAGTGAGGCGCGAGTTAAATTCAGACCCATGCTCTTTCCATTGCTATCGACAGTCTTTGCTTCAATGCGAGTAAGTAATCGAAATGATTGCGCATTGCCTTCAAAGCCACCACAAGGTGCAGCAACTTCAGCAAGTGCTTCTTCACCGTTGTGACCGAATGGTGGGTGCCCCATGTCATGTGACAGACATGCAGTCTCGAGTAGATCAGGATCTGCGCCCAATGATTCTCCGAGTTCGCGACCAATCTGTGCACATTCCAGTGAATGCGATAGACGTGTGCGTTGGAAATCGTTCTCCCATGGGACTGCCACCTGCGTCTTTGCAGCTAGTCGTCGTAGCGCTGCGGAGTGAATAACACGCGCACGATCGCGCATAAATTCGGTACGTCCCGGACGTTTGGCTGGTTCGTAGAGAAAGCGTTCTTGATCGCTCTCGCTGTAACCGTTAACGGACGATGTCATGCACATACCTTACAAGTTGGTTATTGGTCAGATGATCGGAGATATGAATCCCTCGTCGACCTAGCGTGATGTAGGCAAGATAGGCACCTGCTTCGCGTACAAGGTAGCGATAGTGAGAATTTTCTAATGAATTAGGGCCAGTCTTCGCAGGCGAACATGTTGCTGTTGCACCGAGATCATTGGCCATCGTCATCGCTCGTTGGCAGTGATACGCATCTGTTGCAATGATGACGTTATAAATCTTTCTCTCCTTCATCACCTTGATATATGCCTGTGTCTGGCTCAAGGTATCTCGGCCGATAGGAATTGAAATTACTGTGCTCTTCTTCACCCCGTGATGAGTGAGCCAATACTTTCCAGATGCAGCTTCTGTTGTTCGATCACCTGGTGCACCAGCGCCAACGGTAATAATCAACGGTGCATACCCTAAATCTCTGATGCGCTTAGCTTCTTCAAGTCGCGCAAGGAGGACTTCACCAGGTGCACCATTTAATTGCGCCGCTCCCGGAACAACAATGACTTCAGCTGTTGTGCGAAAAGAGGGATTATGAGCCGAATGCCAGGTAACAAAAAGTGCATATGTTGGAATGATAATCACGATTGCAAGAAAAAGTGAGATTAGTCGACGAAAAAATTTAAACATCAGCCGCCCGAGAACATATCTTCAACGTCGAGATGAATCATTTCATCAGGATCATTGAGCCATCCGTCGGGCAAAGTTGGCGGGCGGCCACTACTTGTGCGGCCACGTGGTTTATCACCAATCTCAATCGGGTATGGCTGATCTTCGAGTTGATCTAGAAGAGAGCGAAGTTCTTTGAGGGATGCAACCATTCCGAATTGGCGGCGCAGCTCTGATGGAACACGGAAACCTTTGAGGTACCACGCCATATGTTTACGTAAATCGCGGCAGCCACGGTCTTCGGATTCAAAGTAATCAACGATTAATTCGCCATGGCGATACATGACTTCGCGCACTTCGTGCAACGTCGGAAGTATGCGTTTATCTCCACCATTAAATGCATCGACGAGATCTGCGAATAACCAAGGACGACCTAAGCAACCACGGCCCACAACAACGCCTGCGCACCCTGTCTGGCGCACCATTTCAACGCCATCTGCACCTGACCAGATATCTCCGTTACCAAGTACAGGAACACCTGTTGGTTTTAAGTGTTCAACAAGATTTTTGATTGCAGACCAATCTGCTTTACCTTCATACATCTGCTGCGCAGTGCGGGCATGAAGAGCAACCCAGGCAACTCCTAAGTCGGCCGCAGACTTTGCTGCCTCTAAATAAGTGTGGTGATCAGTATCAATACCGATGCGCATCTTTACGGTGACGGGAATTCCATATGGTTTTGCGTTATCGACTGCAGCTTTTACGATTTCACGGAACAGGTTGCGTTTAAAGGGAAGGGCCGCTCCCCCACCTTTGCGCGTTACTTTGGGAACCGGGCATCCAAAGTTCATATCAATATGGTCAGCTAAATTTTCGCGACCAATCATCTTGACAGCCTCACCCATGTGGTGAGGATCGACGCTATATAACTGAACAGAACGTGGCCATTCACCTGCACCAGGTTCGATCATCCGCAGCGTTTCAGGAATTCGTTCTAACAGTGCACGCGCAGTAACCATCTCGGAGACAAAGAGACCTGCACCTTGTTCGCGACAGAGCATGCGAAATGCTGCATTTGTAATTCCCGCCATGGGTGCAAGAACAACAGGAGGGTCTACGAGATGAAGACCATCTTTAAGTGGAAGCTGCAGTGGATCTAGCAGCCGAGTAGACGTGGTGCTAGCCATGCTTCTACTTGATCAATACCGATGCGCTCTTGCGCCATTGTGTCGCGATCACGAATAGTGACTGCTTGATCTTCCAGCGTCTCAAAGTCGATGGTGATGCAGTACGGAGTACCGATTTCATCCTGACGACGGTAGCGACGACCGATTGCACCCGAATCATCGAAATCGATATTCCAGTTCTTACGCAACTGCGTAGCAAGATCGCGCGCCTTTGGTGACAGATCTGCATTACGTGAGAGTGGCAATACTGCAGCCTTAACAGGGGCTAAGCGGTGATCAAACTTCATCACTGCGCGCTTTTCCATCTCGCCCTTTGCATTAGGTGCTTCATCTTCTGTATATGCATCCATCATAAATGTGAGCGTGCAACGGTCCACACCTGCTGCAGGTTCGATGACAAATGGAGTCCAGCGTTCATTCTTCTCTTGGTCAAAGTAAGAAAGATCTTTACCCGATGCTGCAGAGTGAGCCTTGAGGTCGAAGTCGGTGCGGTTAGCAATGCCTTCGAGCTCGCCCCATTCGGTTCCGTTAAATTCGAATTTATATTCAATATCTGCGGTGCGCTTTGAATAGTGCGATAACTTCTCTTTGGGATGATCGTAGATACGCAAGCGATCTGGATTGATTCCAAGATCTTTATACCAAGCAAGACGTGTATCAATCCAATATTGATGCCACTCTTCATCAGTTCCTGGAACTACGAAGAATTCCATCTCCATCTGTTCGAATTCACGAGTACGGAAGATGAAGTTACCTGGTGTGATTTCATTTCGGAAAGATTTTCCGATCTGACCAATGCCAAAAGGTGGTTTTTTACGTGATGTTGTCATCACTTGATCAAAGTTGATAAAGATTCCTTGCGCAGTTTCTGGGCGAAGGTAGGCAAGTCCTGATTCATCTTCGACAGGTCCCAGGAAAGTCTTGAGTAGCCCCGAGAATTGCTTCGGTGTTGTGAATTGGCCTTTATTTCCACATGCAGGGCAGTTCATATCTGCAAGGGATGCTGGTGCCTTTCCATGCTTTGCTTCATATGCCTCTTCAAGATGATCCGCGCGGTAACGCTTATGGCAGGCAGTACATTCGGTAAGCGGATCGCTAAATGTTGCAACGTGTCCTGATGCTTCCCAGACTTCGCGAGCCAAAATAACTGAAGAGTCGAGACCCACTACATCTTCGCGGCCCATGACCATGGATTTCCACCATTGGCGTTTGACGTTATTTTTAAGTTCTACACCGAGTGGGCCGTAATCCCAGGAAGCGCGAAGGCCTCCATAAATTTCAGAAGAGGGAAATACAAATCCACGACGCTTGGAGAGTGAAACAATATTTTCTAAACGATCTACGGCCATCTCTTTTTTCTCCGTCCGGCTGGCTGTCGGCGAATAACAACGGGCGTTGAAATCCTGACCTTAGTTTATCTCGTAGGCCCCAGGTTCATCAATTGCACGTGCCAGCAATGGAATTGCTTCGAGCTTTGTGCGCATAGCGCTGAGGGCGCGGCGATATGAGCCAACATTTTCCCAACGAGTAACGAGCGCCCAGAGATTTGATTGATCGAGATTCTGACCATATTCGCCATCGATAAACCCAACACAGGAAGCAAGAGCCTCATAAGCGGTGCGAATATCTTTCTCAAACGCTGCACTTTCGGCCAACTGCACTTCAAAGCGAGCGATAGCAATCATGAGAGAACTCTAATGCGGATATCCTTGGGACATGAACCTAGCCATCCTCTTCGCAGCAATTACAGTGCTTGCGACCACCTTCGGTGGCTATGTCGCTCTGAAATCTTCCGATCGATTCCACTTAGTACTCGGACTATCTGCAGGTTTACTTCTCGGACTCGTTGGCTTTGATCTGCTTCCAGAAGTCTTCTCAATGAATACTGCTTCTATCGGTGGAATTCGTACAGTTTCACTAGCAATCCTTCTTGGATTCTTATCTCTTCACATTATCGAAGGAATCTTTGGTAGCCACGAACCTGCCGAATCTGATTACGGGCACGATCACGAACATCACAACATCGCAGGTTCACTTGGCGCAATAGCAATGGGTGGCCATGTATTTCTCGACGGTGTTGGTCTCGGCGTTGCATTCAAAGTCAGCCATTCACTTGGATATGCAGTATTTATCGCAGTCGTTGTTCACGCCTTTAGCGATGGCCTCAACACAGTTTCGCTGATGGTCAAGAGCGGTCATTGGAGTAAGAAGAGTTACTCACTTCTTGCAGTTGACGCTGTGGCACGAATCGGTGGAGCAAGTGTTGGAACATACTTAGTTCTCAATGATTCACTGCTAGCGCTATACCTAGCGCTCTTCTCAGGTTTTGTTATCTACCTAGCGACTTCTCATATCTTGCCTGAAGCGCATTCACGTCACTCATCTCGCTGGACATTCTTTGCAACAATCGTTGGCGTAGTAATTATGTGGGGCGTCGTAGCTTCCCTTTAAGCACTTCCGCAAACCAATCAATTCGGAATTAGCTACGCACTTCCGAATCTACGATCTCTCTCCGAATAAATCTCGATTGCTTTCCATAATAACTGTGGCGTCATATCTGGCCACAAGACATCCATAAAGACGAACTCGGCATAGGAAGATTGCCATGGCAAGAAGTTGCTGGTGCGCTGTTCACCCGATGAACGCAGGAACATATCAACATCGCGCATCTTGGGTGAATATAGGTACTTTTCTAAAGTCTTCTCAGTAATCGAATCTGCCTTTACTTTTCCACGCTTTACATCGCGTGCAAGTTCAGCGGCAGCATCAACTATTTCTGCGCGTCCTCCGTAATTGACACACATATTGAGTGTGAGTTTCTTATTCTTCTTCGTTAAATCTTCTGCCTCTTCAAGCTCTGAAATCACAGACTTCCATAACTTTTGTGGGCGGCCCAGCCAATTGATTCTTACTCCCATTTCATTGAGGCGATCACGACGAGTACGAAGCATCTCGCGGCTATATCCCATCAAAAATTTCACTTCCTCAGGGCTGCGCTTCCAATTTTCGGTGGAGAATGCATAGGCGCTAATTTCTTTCACTCCAAAACCAATAGCTGCTTCAACGATATCGAAGAGGACTTTTTCACCAGCTTGATGTCCGGCAGTACGTGGCAATCCGCGCTCTTTTGCCCAACGGCCATTTCCATCCATCACGATTGCGATGTGTTGGGGAATCTCGATCTTCTTAGCCATCAAAGTTTTCGTTAAGCCCTTTCAACCATCGGCAGACTTCGCAATCCGCGTTCAAGGTGCCATTGTAGGTAAGCAGTTACCAAACCACTAGCCTCTCGGCGATGGCGATGTTCGCTTTTTTCAGCAACATCCCAGTCGCCAATCAAGAGCGCTTGCATGAGCGATAACGCTTCTGGCGTTGCAGTTGCTGATGCAGATGGCCGGCAATCCATACAGACAGATCCACCGCCCACTAATGAGAAGTAGCGATGTGGTCCTGGCTTCTCGCATCGCGAACATGCTGTCATTGATGGTTCGTACCCACCGATTGAGAGCGATCGCAGCAAGAATGCATCAAGGATAAGAGATGAATCGTAACGATTGTCGGCGAGTGCTTTCATGCCGCCGACTACTAATTGAAATTCTTGAGGGGCTGGCTCTTCCTCTTGTTGGGTAAATCGTTCGGCAGTTTCGAGAATCGCATGCGCAATTGTCCAGCGCTGGTAATCATCGGTGAGCGCTTCACCATAGTTCATCAACGCCTCAACTTGAGTTATCGTGTCAAAAGTTTTTCCCGAATGCATCTGAATATCTACATGGCTACCGGGTTCTAACCGTGCACCAAATTTAGACATCGTGCGACGAACGCCCTTTGCCACACCGCGAATACGACCATGCTCTTTTGTCAGCAAAGTGATGATGCGATCTGCTTCACCCAACTTCTGAGTGCGCAAAATGATTGCCTCATCGCGATAGAGCTTTGATTGAGGCGCAGGCATACTGCGTACGATAGTTAGCGAATAGCGCGATTGATTGCAGACACGACTGCCTTCAGTGAAGCAGTCGTTGTATTAGGGTCGATTCCGACTCCCCAGAAGACTTCTCCTGCAATTTCACACTCAAGATAGGCAGCAGCTGATGCATCTCCACCTGATGAAAGTGCATGCTCGTGGAAATCAAGTACGCGAACATCAACACCGTAGCTCTGCAAGATATGGCAGAAGGCAGCGATAGGACCGTTACCGGTTCCTGATAATTCAATTGCTTCACCGCGATCTGTCATCTTGACGGTGAGTTGAACATCTTCGCCCATGACAGAGTTCTGTGACATTCCCTTAAGGCGGAATCGTCCCCATGCTGCTGTTTCAGTAGGCAGATATTCATCTTCGAAGACATGCCATAACTGTTCTGCAGTGATTTCGCCGCCTTCGTTATCGGTCTTTGCCTGAACAATTCTTGATAGCTCAATTTGATGGCGACGAGGAAGATCGAGTGAATGTTCATTCTTCATCAGATAAGCAACTCCGCCCTTGCCTGATTGCGAATTCACCCGAATAACGGCTTCATATGAGCGACCAATATCTTTGGGATCAATCGGTAAATATGGAACAGCCCAGGTGTGATCATCGACTGCATTTCCTGCAGCCTTTGCATCGCGCTCTAAGTGTTCAAAGCCCTTCTTAATCGCATCTTGGTGGGAACCAGAGAACGCTGTAAAGACAAGGTCTCCGCCGTAAGGATGACGCTCAGGAACACGTAATTGATTGCCATATTCGACTGTGCGACGAATTTCATCGATATCGCTGAAATCAATATGGGGGTCTATTCCATGTGAAACCAAATTCATTCCAAGAGTGACAAGACATACGTTTCCGGTGCGCTCACCGTTGCCGAAGAGAGTTCCTTCGATGCGATCTGCTCCGGCTAAATATCCAAGCTCAGCAGCTGCAACACCTGTTCCACGATCATTATGTGGGTGCAGCGACACAATCACGCTATCGCGATTGTTGAGATTGCGACACATCCATTCAATGGAATCTGCATAGACATTGGGGGTCGCCATTTCGACAGTTGCTGGAAGATTCATAATCGTCTTCCACTGTGGAGTTGGCTTCCAAATATCGTTGACTGCGTTACATACCTCAACAGCAAATTCGAGCTCTGTTCCTGTGTATGACTCAGGTGAGTACTCAAATGAAATCTTTGTCTCAGGTACCGTAGCCATTAAATCTAGGCAGAGTTGAGCAGCATCGGTTGCAATCTTCTTGATGCCATCTTTATCAAGGCCGAAGACAACGCGGCGCTGCAACGTTGACGTTGAGTTGTAGAGATGGACGATTGCCTGCTTTGAACCCTTGATAGATTCATAGGTGCGACGGATAAGCGGTTCGCGAGCCTGGGTAAGTACCTGGATGATGACATCATCCGGAATCAAACCTTCATCAATAATTTTGCGGACAAAGTCGAAATCAGTCTGAGATGCTGACGGAAAACCTACTTCAATCTCTTTGTACCCCATCGCAACGAGCAATTTAAACATTGCAAGCTTGCGAGGTGTATCCATCGGATCGATAAGCGCCTGGTTGCCATCGCGAAGATCAACGGAACACCACTGCGGTGCTTTAGTCATCTTCTTACTTGGCCATGTGCGATCTTCAAGTTCAACAGGAATAAAAGGCGCGTAACGATGCACCGGCATCTTTGAAGGCGTTTGCTTTGGGAAATTCATTTCACTGCTCCTTATTTGTTTGGTAATCCGAAGGTGTTTACCGGCAACACCAAACTCCGCAGCGAGGAGACCGGTCTTTAGGCCTCGCTACGGCGGATAAGGAGGAGTCCGCGGAGCTTCATAAGGCGTTAAGGATAACGCGTAATGGGTTACTGAATCAAGGTGGAGGCAAATATCTGCCAAGCCAACGCTGATTTAGCGACCAACGAAAGCGTGATGTAGGTCTTTTCTCCGCGCAAATATTCAGACCATTTGCCGACCTTCTTATATTGAAGGTACTGAACTACTGCAAATGTATTAAAGAGTACGAAGAGTGAAATAACGATTCCGTAGACAAATGCTGGCGCCTTTGTATCTCCAGGTCCACCAATTGCAAATACATAGAAGACCAGAGCTAGCCACGGAACAATTCCTGCAATACATCCGAAGATAAAGGGAAGCCATCCGCCATTGCCTGGTTCTTCATACTTCTCTTGCAGCCAGCCAAAGAGGATCATCGATGCATTAACACCGAAGATCGCAACAATTGCTGCGACATCTGCAATTCCACAAATCTGAGCAATCAGAACAATCATTACTGACGATGAAATTGAGTATTCGACCCAGCGGAAATAATTGCGGTGAGCGGCAAGTCCTGCGCTGTAACGCGCGAAGAATGTGGGGCTAATGACAAGGAAGTGGAAGAAGGCAGAGAGTCCTAAGAAGATTGCAACAGCAAGACCAACTGGAGTGTTCAGTAGCGTGACAGGTTCGGCGAATGTGCTTCCTGGAGGGCCTGCCATATAGCGAGCCACAATTGGAAGTGAGAAATCATTTGCAAGGACCAGAACTACGATCATTTGTGCAAGGTGGAATACACCTGCAATGAGGTTGTAGCGACGAATTGTTGATGCGTTTATCTCTTTAGCCATGTATTTAGGGTACCTACAGGCTGCAGAAATGAGTGGTTACAAGACTGGTAAATATCGATCTAATTCGTAGGCGCTGACCTGGCGGCGATAGTCCTGCCACTCTGAGCGCTTATTACGAAGGAAGTAATCGAAGACGTGCTCACCTAAAGTTTCGCGAACGAGATCGCTCTTCTCCATCACAAGGATTGCTTCTTCCAGGTTGGATGGGAGCAATTGAGTATCAGACGATGGCTCGAGTACGTACTTCTTCTCAATTCCCTTAAGGCCCGCAGCAAGCATCACCGCATAAGCAAGATATGGATTACATGCAGAATCCGGTGAACGGAATTCGATGCGCGTTGAATTCTCTTTATTGGGCTTATACATAGGAATTCGTACAAGTGCGCCGCGATCATTGTGGCCCCACGAAATAGTTGAAGGCGCTTCTCCTCCACCTTGCAGGCGCTTATAAGAGTTGACCCATTGATTAGTGACGGCAGTGATTTCCGCAGCATGCTTCAAGATGCCTGCAATAAATTGGCGACCGACAGGTGAGAGATTGAGTTCTGCGTTGGAATCATAGAAAGCATTCTTCTCACCTTCAAAGAGAGATACGTGCGTATGCATTCCAGAACCTGGGTGATCGGTGAAGGGCTTTGGCATAAAGGATGCGTAGAAACCTTGGTTGAGTGCGACTTCCTTAATGACATGGCGGAAGGTCATGATGTTATCTGCAGTGCTTAAGGCATCTGCATAACGAAGATCAATCTCTTGTTGTCCAGGTGCGCCTTCATGATGGCTAAATTCAACAGATACGCCCATCGCTTCAAGCAAGGTAATAGCTTGGCGGCGGAAGTCGTGGCCCACAACAGCTGGCGTGTGATCGAAGTACCCACCTTGATCAACTGGAACCGGTTGTTCGCCTTTTTCTGGTTGTGATTTAAAGAGGAAGAATTCAATTTCAGGATGGGTGTAACAGGTGTATCCCATCTTTGCAGCCTTATCTAATGTGCGACGCAGAACATTGCGTGGATCTGCAGGAGATGCTTCACCACTTGGCAGAGTGATATCGCAGAAGATACGTGCCGCACCTTGTGCTTCAGCGCGCCATGGCAAGATCGTAAATGTTGCAGGGTCTGGCTTTGCCAACATATCGGATTCAGATTCGCGAGCAAATCCTTGAATTGCAGAACCGTCGAAACCGATTCCTTCATCAAATGCATTCTCGAGTTCGGCAGGTGCGATAGCAACAGATTTCAAAGTTCCCAGAATGTCGGTAAACCAGAGACGAATGAAACGAATATCGCGTTCTTCGATTGTGCGAAGAACAAACTCTTGCTGCTTGCTGATGTTATCGGCTGGGGACATGTGGGCCATCGTGCCAAAGCGACGTTACGGCAGTGTTACAAAATTAGAGTTCGCGCCACTTAGATGTCATTGGAAGGCGTCGATCCTTACCAAAAGCACGCTTAGAGACCTTGGTGCCAGGTGGATATTGGCGCCGCTTGTATTCAGCCTTATCGACCATAGCGATAACGCGCATCACAAGCTCCTTATCAAAACCTGCTGAAATCAAAGCATCCCGACCTAAATCATCATCGACATAGGCTTTCAAAACCTTGTCGAGAATCTCGTACTCGGGAAGTGAATCAGAATCTCTTTGATCAGGACGTAGCTCTGCAGATGGCTCTTTGGTGATTGAATTTTCTGGAATTGGTGGGACTTCCCCAGCTTCTTGAGCTACCTTGTTGCGCCAACGAGATAACGCCCAGACATCTGTCTTATAAATATCTTTAATCGGTGCATATCCTCCTACGGCATCTCCATACAAAGTCGAATATCCGCATGCCAGCTCTGATTTATTTCCGGTGGCAAGAACAAGATGGCCATATTGATTGGAAAGGCCCATCAGGGTTGTTCCGCGAACGCGTGCCTGCAGATTTTCTGCAGCCAGGCCAGTCAGCTCTACTTCGGCGCCAAAGGAATCGACCATTGCCTGAATCTCGATGATGCGAAAACCAATGCCCGTCTTGGCAGCCATATCGTGCGCATCTGCAATGGAGTGCTCGGATGAATATTTACTTGGCATACCGACAGCGTGAACAGATGCAGGTCCAAGGGCGTCGATGGCAAGGGCTGCAACGAGGGCTGAATCGATGCCACCTGAGAGCCCCACTAATACAGATGTAAATCCATTCTTAGCAACATAGTCACGAAGACCTACAACAATGGCGTTCCACATTTCTTCTTCATCGCCTAGGCGATGTGCAATCCCCGGAACAAGTGGTTGTGCAATCTCAACTGTGCCTTCAGAAATAATCAGATCAGGTTTCGATGTACCGGTCGCAACATCGACATCAACAACCATGACGCCATCTTCAAATTGCGGAGCTCGTGCAATCACAGAACCATCGGCTGCAACAACAATGCTGTCGCCATCGAAAACTAAATCATCTTGGCCACCTGTCATATTGACATAGGCAAGTGGGGCCTTAGCCTCGCGAGCGCGTTTGGTGACAAGGGCAAGGCGCACGTCATCTTTATTACGTTCATAAGGTGAACCGTTGGGAACAATGACAAGTCCCGGTGTTCGGGCAGCTAATTGGCTGGTGATGCCACCGTCAATCCAGAGGTCTTCACAGATCGCGATTCCGACATCGACGCCGTGGATGCGAACAACCAAGGTTGAATCTCCTGCTACAAAATTGCGGAATTCATCGAAGACGCCGTAATTCGGCAGGTGGCACTTGGCATAGCGCGCTCTGATTTCGCCCCCTGCAATAACCGCCACCATATTCTGTGGCTTGCCATCAACTTGATCTAAGTACCCAACGATAGAAACGATCTTCTTATCTAATTGCGCCGCAAGGGATGCAATCGCAGCTTTACTTGCGAGCTGAAATGAGGGGCGTAGCGCTAAATCTTCAACGGGATATCCGGTCAGAACCATCTCAGGAAATATCGCGATATGCGCACCTGCAGCAACTGCTTGATCGACGGATTTCTTAACCAACGCAGCATTCCCCACAAGGTCTCCGACCGTTGGGTTCACTTGAGCCAGCGCCAAACGCAACTTCATAGTTCAAGAGTATCGGGAGTACGATTGGTGTCGACCCGGGGACCTCGCATGAGGCTTCGAGGCAGGAGAAGAAAAAATGAGTACATCAACGACCCTGTATGGCGGTGCCTCGCATCGTCGCGTGAGCATCCTCGACCTACGCGCTGCAAAAGAGCGCGGTGAAAAATGGGCGATGCTGACCAGCTATGAACAGATGACTGCATCGATCTTTGATGAGGCAGGAATCCCCGTCCTTCTGGTCGGCGATAGCGCAGGAAATAATTTCTTGGGTGAAGAGAACACCATCCCTGTCACCGTCGATGATTTGATTCCGCTGACTCGCGCAGTTGTCCGCGGATCAAGCCGCGCACTTGTTGTGGCAGACCTGCCCTTTGGTTCCTATGAAGCATCTACAGAACATGCACTTGCAACATCGACTCGTTTCTTTAAAGAAGCTGGTGCGATGGCAGTCAAACTTGAAGGCGCACATATCGCAACGATTGAAAAGTTAACGTCAGTCGGCATTCCTGTCATGGGCCACTTGGGCCTTACCCCACAATCACTTCACCAATTAGGTGGCTATCGGGTGCAGGGTCGCACCGATGGCGATGCAATTTTCGATGCAGCGCTCGCCCTGGAAAAAGCGGGGGCCTTTGCCATCGTCCTTGAATTAGTTCCGGCCGAACTTGCCGCCCGAATTACCGCAGCACTTTCAATTCCAACGATCGGAATCGGCGCCGGTAGTACCTGCGATGCCCAAGTACTTGTCTGGACAGATATGGCTGGATTTACCGCCAACCCCCCAAAGCTTGCCAAGGCCTATCGCAATCTGCGCAAGGAACTCTTCGATGCCACCCAAGAATTCGCGGAGGAAGTTCGAGGGGGAAGATTTCCCACTGAAAGAGAGACCTTTCACTAGTCTTCTCCGATGGCAAAGTTTGCAATCGACCTGACTCCGCTCAAAAAGTATAAGGATTTCCGCAATCTCTGGACTGCGGGGCTGATTTCTTATCTCGGATCGATGATTACCTATGTTGCCTTGCCTTTTCAGCTCAAAGAAATTACCCACTCATACCTAGCGGTAGGTGTCTTGGGCGTTATTGAAATCGTTCCGCTGATTATCTTTGGACTCTACGGCGGAGTATTGGCTGACTCAGTCGATCGCAAGAAGATGATCTGGGCTACCGAGCTCGGTGCACTCGTCATCGTTCTGGGGTTGTTCGCCAACTCGGTACTGCCTGACCCCAAGACCTTTGTCATCTATCTCGCCGCAGCCCTCTTCGCAGTTGTCGATGGTCTGCAACGTCCATCGATGGGTGCGATCTTGCCCCGCCTTGTCAGCCATGAAGATCTCCCCAGTGCATCCAACCTTCTGACTCTTCGTTGGCAGTTAGGTTTTATCCTGGGGCCAACTCTTGGCGGAATTATCTTCTCCACATTCTCAATTAGCGTCGGATATGTATTCGACATTGTTACCTACTTAATTTCTCTCATCTTCCTTGCACAGATGCGAAGTGTGCTGCCTTCATCAGAGGCTGATAAGCCATCTCTGGCAGCGTTATTGGAGGGTGTGCGCTATGCCTTCAGCCGCCAAGATTTATTGGCGACATACATCATCGATCTCGCTGCGATGTTCTTTGCAATGCCTAATGCGCTCTTTCCATTTTGGGCCGACCTCTTACATGCACCGTGGGCTCTCGGACTTTTCTATGCCGCCGGAATTGCAGGTGCCATCGCCGTCACTCTGACTAGTGGATGGACCAAGACATACCGATTCCATGGCCGGGCGATCATTGCGGCGGCAATTGGTTGGGGGGCAGCCATCGCACTTTCGGGTCTGACCCACTCTTTGATCTTGGTTCTTATCTGTCTGGCAATTGCTGGTGGGTCAGATCAAATTAGCGCCTTGTTCCGCCAGACAATCTGGAACCAAACTATCCCCGACGAACTTCGCGGACGACTTGCAGGTATCGAATTACTTTCCTATTCAGTCGGACCATTGGCCGGACAACTTCGCGCCGCATCGATTGCAGCAGCTACTAGCTTGTCCTTCTCGGTAACTTCTGGGGGGCTGATATGCGTCTTTGTGGTCGCAATTTTGGCGATTTTTCTCCCCAAATTTAGAAAATATGATGCCGAAACGAACGAATTTGCCGTTCGAGAGCGAGAAATTCGTAAAAATCGGGAAAATTCTTAACTCTCAATCAATTATTGAGAAAAATTCGCCGAAATTGGGATGTAAATCGGTAGAAAATACTTTGAAATTTTGCGCAAATACATAGAAAAATATAAAAAATAATTAGCGACACGCAGTGCAATTTTTCTCACAATGTAGTGGTAATTCTTTCCATATTCAGTCACACTTATCCACGAAACAGGTTTGGGTGACGGATCCGAACCCTTCCGATTAGGAGATAAACACATGGCTGCAGCTAAGAAATCTGCTCCAAAGAAGCGCAAGAAGGCAGCTGCACCAGCAGCACCTAAGAAGCGTCGTAAGAAGGCTGCTGTAACAGCAGCTCCAAAGAAGCGTCGCAAGAAGGCAGCTGCTAAGAAGGCTGCTCCAAAGCGTCGTAAGAAGGCAGCTGCAAAGAAGGCAGCTCCAAAGCGTCGTAAGAAGGCAGCTGCAAAGAAGGCAGCTCCAAAGCGTCGTAAGAAGGCAGCTGCAAAGAAGGCAGCTCCAAAGCGTCGTAAGAAGGCAGCAGCTAAGAAGGCTGCTCCAAAGCGCCGCCGTCGCAAGAAGGCAGCAGCTACAACAGCTGCTCCAAAGCGCCGCCGTCGCAAGAAGGCAGCAGCTAAGTAATTAATTACTTATAAAAAACCCCGCCAGGTAACTGGCGGGGTTTTTTATTTAATCTTCTACCGGATTCTCTTTTAACGAATCGGTAATGCGTTCAAATATCTCAGATAGAACTCGCTGATCTTCCTTTGTCAGGTGATCGATAAACCTACTGCGCACACTTTCGACATGGTCGGGAGCTGCGGCAACTATCGCCTTCCACCCCTTGGCTGTCATCACAGCAAAGTAGCCACGTTTATCGTTCGGGCATGGCTCGCGCTTTACCCAGCCAGCTTTCTCCATCACCTTAATGCGGTGAGAAAGGCGAGAGCGAGAAAGCATTGCAACATCTGCCAATTCGCTCATACGCATCCGCCGTTCTGGGGCATCACTGAGCTGTGCCAAGACTTCATAATCTGCCATCGAGAGTTCATGGTGAACGAGGTCGTAATCCAAGGCCTCAAGTAGGCGCCGGCTGGCGATGATGTAGCGGCGCCAAGCCTTCATTTCGGAAGCGCTGAGCCAGCGTGGTGTTGTAGCGTTTTGCCCTGCCATGCACACAAGTGTAGGGCAGAAGTAGAATACGTTGAACTTTCAACTACTTATCTTTATGCGAATTGGATGACATGAGCCTCACATCAGGAATCGATAGCGCCTCCCTTGACCCGTTAGTCCGCCCGCAAGATGACCTCTTCCGCCACTACAACGGCAGGTGGATGCGCGAATACGAGATGCCAGCCGACCGCTCCAGCGATGGAATCGCCCGCAAACTTCACGACGAGGCAGAGGCGCAGGTCCGCCAGATTATCGAGACAGCAACAGGAGCCGGTGAGGCCCAGAAGATTGGCGATCTCTATAAATCATTTATGGATACGGATGCCATTAAGGCTCGCGGAATTTCTCCGATTGTTGATGACCTTGCTGCTATTGATGCGATTAGAAATCTTCAGGAATTTATTACCGTTATGGCCCGACTTGAAATGCGCGGCATCGGCGGAATCTTCGGAGCAGCTATCTATCCCGATGCGATGGATTCCAATACCAATATTTTATATATCGGCCAAGGCGGTCTCTCACTACCTGATGAGTCCTACTACCGTGAAGAACAATTCGCTTCGATCCGCGAAGCCTTTCTCGACCATATTGCAAAGATGTGCGCACTTGTCGGGATTGCAGATGGCCCATCCCTTGCCACAAAGATTCTTGCACTAGAGACAGAAATCGCAACCCACCACTGGGATCAGGTAAAAGATCGCGATGCGACACTGACTTATAACAAGTACTCACGGGCAGAGCTTGAAACCCTTGCTCCACACTTCTTATTCGACACATGGGCTACACATGCAAAGGTTCCAGCTAAAGCTTTTGAAAGCTTGGTTGTCTGCGAGCCTTCCTTCTTCGAATCAGTCTCTGCGATCTTTGCTCACTTCGATACCCAGCGCGATTCATGGATTGCCTGGCTCAAACTCAATCTCGTATCTGCGAGCGCCGCATTTTTGACAGACGATATCGTTTTGCAGAATTTCGAGTTCTATGCCAAGACCCTCTCTGGCACTCCACAAATTCGCGATCGCTGGAAGCGCGCAGTCTCTGTTACACAAGGCGCACTGGGTGAAGCCATTGGCAAGGTCTATGTCGAAAAGCACTTCCCTGCCCGCGCTAAAGAAGAGATGAAGGTCCTCGTTGATTACCTCCTCGAGGCATATCGCCTCAGCATTCTCGAACTGCCATGGATGTCAGATGTCACTAAGCAGAAAGCCCTTGAGAAGTTACAGAAGTTCACTCCCAAGATTGGCTATCCCGATAAGTGGCGCGACTATTCAACGCTTGCAATTTCAGCAGATGATTTGATTGGCAACTTATGGCGTATTGCCGAATTCGATCATGCCTATGCCATCGCAAAGATCGGCGCACCTGTCGATCGCGACGAATGGCATATGACCCCTCAGACAGTGAATGCCTATTACAACCCATTAGCCAATGAGATTGTCTTTCCTGCGGCAATCTTGCAGCCACCGTTCTTTGACCTGGACGCTGACATGGCGGCCAATTACGGCGGAATCGGGGCAACCATCGGGCACGAGATCGGCCATGGCTTTGATGATCAGGGTTCTAAATACGATGGCGATGGCAATATGGTCGATTGGTGGACCAATGAGGATCGCGCCAAGTTTGAAGAGCTCACCAGCGTCTTAGTGCAGCAATTCGATGCGCTATCGCCCGAAAGCACACCCGATATCCACGTCAATGGCGCCTTCACATTGGGTGAGAACATCGGAGACCTTGGTGGCCTTGCAATCGCCTATAAGGCCTACCAATTGGCTCTTAAGGGCGCGCAAAGCCCTGTCATCGATGGTTTTACGGGTGATCAGCGCTTCTTCCTTTCCTATGCGCACTCATGGCGCAATAAGAACCGCCCCGAAGAAGTGCGCCGCCGCATTGCAATCGACCCACACTCCCCCGATGAGTTCCGTTGCAACCAGATTGTCCGCAATGTCCAGGAGTTCTACGACGCCTTCGCACTGACTGAGGCTGACCAACTTTGGCTTGCGCCTAGCGAGCGAGTTCGGATTTGGTAAAGGTAGGATTTCAACTATGAAAAAACTTTCTCGTAAGCAGTGGATCATCGTTGCTCTCGTTGTGATTGTTGGCGGCGCAGTACTGCGTTCTGCTACTAATTCCAACGTCCCACCTATCCCTAAAGATAAGACGACTCTGGTTCAAAATGAGGCTCCCGTTGCCACTATCGGTTTCGATAAGCCCCTCGATCTCGGCGGCGGCGTAAGCGTCACTGTCTCATCACCTACTCGTTTTACTCCAACACAATTTATGACCAATTACGATCAGAAGGCCAAGACAGGTAACTACTTCACCGTGACTATTGTTAACGGTGGAAAAGCTCCTCTTGATTTCAGCACTGTTTCTCTTGAAGCAGACTCTGGTGCAAATGTCTGCTTCGATTTATTGGGCGATCAAGATATTAACGGTGCACCCACTGATGCACTCAAGGTCGGAGCAACTGCTAGCTACAAGTACGGCGTTGGTTGCCAAGCTGCAGCAGGCGATCCACTCAATCTGATTGTGCGTATCGGCGGCGCTAACGTTGCTGTCCAAGGCAAGCTCGCATAACTCGTTGTACATAAAAAAACCCCGGCCACATGGTCGGGGTTTTTTTATTAATCTTTATTCCTCAGGAAAATGGCAGGCAATTCTGTGATTGGTGCCAATCTGCAGTAACTGCGGAACTTCAGTACGGCACTTATCTGTCGCCTTCCAACAGCGAGTATTGAATACGCACCCAGAAGGTGGATTTACTGGGCTTGGTAGATCTCCCTGCAAGATAATGCGTTCGCGCTTGCGCCCCTTAATGGGATCTGCAACAGGAACTGCAGAAAGAAGTGCCTTTGTATAAGGATGGCGAGGATGAGTAAAGAGGTCGACCTTGTCGGCTTCTTCCATGACCTTGCCGAGATACATCACAATCACGCGATCTGAAATGTGCTGCACAACAGATAAATCGTGGGCCACAAAGATATATGCCATATTAAATTCATCTTGCAGATCTTCCAGCAAGTTAACAACCTGTGCCTGGATAGAAACATCGAGGGCAGATACTGGTTCGTCAGCAACGATTAACTTCGGCTTCAAGGCAATTGCTCGGGCAACACCGATACGTTGACGTTGTCCACCTGAGAACTCGTGCGGATAACGGTTGATGTGCTCTGGGTTCAGGCCCACGCGTTTCATGAGGCGTTGTACTTCAGCTTCTACGCCACCAACGGGTGTAACTCCCTGAATCTCAAATGCTGCGCCAATTACAGTTCCGACTGTGTGACGTGGGTTTAACGATGCGAAGGGATCTTGGAAGATCATCTGCATCTGCGAACGAAGTGGCTTCATCTCTTTAGGAGAAAGCTTGGTGATATCTCGACCCTCGAAGGTAATTGTGCCTTCAGTTGGCTCGTATAACTTCAAGATGGTGCGACCTGCTGTTGTCTTGCCGCAGCCAGATTCGCCTACAAGACCAATAGTCTGGCCAGGATAAATCTCAAGGTCGATGCCATCGACAGCCTTGACGGTTGCCTTTGATTTAGAGAAGGCGCCACCGGCAGTAGTTGCGAAGTGTTTCTTTAGCCCTTGAATTTTTAGCACTGGCTGAGTCATGAGTTGCCACCAATTTCTGTGCGGGCTTTCACGAGTTCTGCCTCTGACAAGTGGCAGCGTGCAAAGTGATCTGAACTTTTCTGATCAAGAGTTGGAGCAGTAGTTGCACAGAGGTTATTAGCGACTCGATCTGCAAAGGCGCAGCGAGCTCGGAAAGAACACCCTTGCGGAAGATTGATCAGTGATGGTGGCTGTCCTGGGATAGCAACCAATCGCTTTGATTCGAGCTCGCCAATCTTTGGAATCGAATTAAGAAGACCGATTGCATAAGGGTGATCAGGGCGATAGTAGATATCTTCAGCCCCGCCACTTTCGACAATCTTGCCTGCATACATCACGTTGACGCGATCGGCGACCTCGGCAACAACGCCAAGATCGTGAGTAATAAGCACCAGAGCCATATTGAACTCTTTCTGCATCTCGCGAATCAACTGGAGGATCTGTGACTGCACAGTGACATCGAGTGCGGTAGTGGGTTCGTCAGCAATCAGAAGTGAGGGGTTATTAATGAGCGCCATTGCAATCATCACGCGCTGGCGCATTCCACCTGAGAACTGGTGTGGATACTCTTCAACGCGCTTCTTTGCATCAGGGATACCGACGAGGTCCAACATCTCAATGGCGCGCTTCTTGCCATCTTCCTTGCTGCCTTCGTTATAGAGCGACCATGCTTCGATGAGCTGGTTTCCAATTGAGTAATAAGGGTGCAGAGCAGACATTGGATCTTGGAAGATCATCGACATCGCTTTGCCACGTAGTTTGCGGACAACTTCATCATCTGCAGAGATAACGTCTACTGGACCTGACTCAAGATTGAGAAATGCCTGACCGGAAATCTGCGTGCGCTTGCGATCGTGAAGTCCCATGACAGCAAGGGAGGTCACCGACTTACCTGAACCGGATTCGCCTACAACGGCGAGGGTCTCACCGCGTGCGACTGTAAATGAGATGTCATTGGATGCTTGTACCAATCCATCTCCGGTAGGAAATGCGACATTGAGGTTCTTAACTTCAAGAAATGGCGTATTTGGCATTATGCAACTCGCACTCGTGGGTCAAGATATGCATAAGCAATATCAACCAATAGGTTGGCGATAACCACAAATGATGCCGCCAAGATTGTTGTTGCAAGAATTGTCGGCAAGTCATAATCGCGCAGCACTGCGCGGATAGATAAGCGACCAAGGCCGGGCAAGTTGAAGATTCCTTCAGTAATAATCGCACCACCCAGTAGGCCAGCGAAATCAAGTCCAGCAAGGGTGATGATGGGAGCAAGAGCTGCACGCAAGGTGTGCTTACGTAAAATATCTCGTTCGCTCAGCCCTTTAGCGCGCGCTGTGCGAATGTAATCTTCGGAAGAAGTTTCAATGACATTTGAACGTGTAAATCGGGTGTATGTCGCTGCATAGAGAAGTGCAAGGACAATCCAAGGAAAGATAAAAGTTTTAAACCATCCGACTGGATCTTCATATGGTGAGACCCATCTACCCATCTCGATGGGATTTACTAACCCAAATTTGAGCGCCACAAAGATCAAGATCAAAATACCTGAGATAAATGTGGGAAGTGATGTGCCCACAAGAACGAATGCAGTGGCTAATCGGTCCTGCCATTGATTTCTCTTTCGGGCAGCCAGAACTCCGAGGCCGATACCAACGCTCATCCAGAGAACGAATGCTCCTATCGCGAGAGAGAAGGTGACAGGAAAGGCCTCGCCTACCAATTGCGTTACACACTCGTGGCGGTTAAATGAATATCCAAATGCTGGTGCCGGGCATGTAAAAGCCGCCGCACCTTCGCCGTACTCGCGGCCTACAAAAAGTCCCTTAACGAAACGGCCATACTGCACCTGAACTGGAACATCGAGCCCAAGGCGATGGCGGTTACCTTCGATGACAACTGGCGAACATGCTTTACCGCATGTCAACGCTGCAGGGTCCATCGGCAATACTGCGAAGATCATAAATACTGACATGCTCACGAGAGTAAGGACCAAGATGGTCGCGCTTACTCGCCGAGCTAAATACTTCAACATCTATGAAATCTCCTTCAAAAAATTGTTGTGGTTTCGTGCAGTTGCGGACGGCTCAATTTCTTGAACCGTCCGCAACTTCGAACGAGTTACTAATTACATCTCCTTAAAGAGAAGTGGTAATTAGTTCTTCACCCAGAGGCCACCGAACCCGAAGGTTCCCTGTGGTTCCCAGTAATAGACTCCGCCGACTTTAGAGCCCCATTCATCTTGGGCCTTGCTAAAGACTGGACGGATGATCCAGTAGTTATCCATAACTGTCTGTGACAGTTCTTGCCACATCTTTGCTTGCTTTGGACGATTTGTCTCATTGAGAGCCGCATCAGACTTCTTAGCAAACGCTGCGTAGTTAGGATCGTTCCAGTTCTGTGTCAAGTTAAATCCATGTCCCTTAATAAAGAGTTCTGGAATAACAGTTGACGCATTTGCCCAGTCAGCACCCCAACCAACAGATGAAATGTCATTCTGCTTTGTTGTGTCTTGAACTGTTGAGTAGTACTGACCTGAAGGAATGAAGTTGAACTTGAGATTGATTCCCGCCTTCTTAACAGCGTCAATGATCAAGACAGATGCCTTCTGGTTAGTAGCTGTGTTTGAGATATCCCAGATGATTCCCTTGTCAGGGTTTGTCGCCTTGTCGTATGCAGCAGGACATGATGTCTTTGCCTTAGCGATGTAAGACGCTGCATATGTTGGGTTACCGTTGATGCTCCAGCTTGGATCGTGGATATTTCCGGTGGTCTTCTTGTAGTCAAGACCTAGAACTGGCTTGATTGGGCTATCGCCAGGATCTCCGTAGTACTCACTTCCTCCTGAGAGGTCGATAAGTGCCTGTGTATTGATCGCAAAGAAGACTGCCTTACGAACATCGAGGCAATCCATGTGGCCAGCAGAAACGTTCATTGCTGCATAGCGAACATATGGATCGTAGACGTTGAAACGCTGATCCTTCTTTGTTGGATCTGCGAAGAATGCACGCATATTTGCTGGTTGCATTCCATCGAGAGTTACAGTGTTAGGAATCTGATCTTCAAGCATGATCTGATCGCGTACATCTTCAGCAAGACCGAAGCGAACTACGATGTTATCTGGATACGGTGTACGAACAGCATCAGATGACTTCTTCCAAGCAGCGTTGCGCTCGAGAGCCATCTGATCACCGATCTTGTATTCAGAGATCTTGTATGGACCGTTTGAGAATGGACGTAGGTCGTACTTGTCGCCTGTGTCCTTTGATGCCTTAACAGGTGCACCTGCTGGGTAAGTAAGTGCGTAGTTAAAGTCAGCAAATGAGCGGTTCAAGTTAAATGTAACTGTGTTACCAGAACATGTAACAGCCTTGTCGAACAAAGCCTGACCTGTCTTCTTGTATGGACCCTTGTACTGTGAAGTACCGTCAGCGTTTGTAGGAATCGCAAGCGCCTGTACTAGGTACTGAGGACCATCTGTGATGACATCAGTTGCGAATGGACGTGATACGCCGTACTTAACATCAGCACAGGTGACAGGTGATCCGTCTTCCCATGTAACGCCAGCACGAAGTGTGAACTTCCATGTCTTAGCTGCATTTGATGGAACACCAGTGTTAGTTGCAAGGTCTGCAACGAGTGATGAACCTGCTGATCCTGCAACTGGCTTATAAGAAACCAAGTTACGGAATAGGTATGAGTTCAAGAACGCAATGTCGCGGCCAGTGTAAACACGGGCTGGGTCAATGTGATCGAACTGATCAGCGTTGGTAATAAAGTACAAAGTGCCACCAGTTACTGGCTTTTCAGCAGCGTTTGCACCTGGGCCTGTAGCAAGCGTTACACCAACAGCAAGAGCAATAACAGCTGTTGAGGCAAGGATGCGACGGCTAGTTTTCAAACCGGACATGTGTCCTCCTTGTAGAAGCGGTTTCTGGTTCACGGCCGTGAACCAGATGTGAAACTTCATTAAGAGAAACTCGCGAGATATCTCTTCACTGAAATTTCTTCCCGTATCGCTACGGGAAATCCCATATTGCTATGGAAATCTAGGGTCTATCTGCCTGCCTTTGGATCGAGCGCATCGCGAATCGCATCACCCAACAGGTTGAGCGATAAGACAATGGCGATCAAGATGAGGGAGGGAATAAGTAGGTATGCAGGATCATCGCGCCAATAGGAGATTCCATCAGAGAGCACCAGACCGAATGAAGTGTCTGGCGCTTGAATGCCAACACCTAAGAAGGAGAAGGTGGCTTCGGCTGCAATGTAGCCGGGTAGAGAGAGTGAGATAAATACGATTGCAGTTGGCCACAAGTTAGGAAGAAGTTCCTTGGTGATAATGCGCCAGCTTGATGCGCCCATCGCTTGGGCCGCCATAACAAAGTCGCGTTCGCGAAGTGACATCGATTGTGAGCGGATAAGTCGGTAAAAACCGGTCCATCCAAAGAAGACTAAGAAGATAACAAGTACGACGATACGTGCTGCATTATCGTGAGCAATTCCAGTTGCTTCAACGCGCTGCACAAGCGGCAGTGAGAGAGCGATAATCATAAAAGTTGCAGGAAACGACAAGAGAAAATCTGAGAAGCGACCGATGGTCGAATCGATCTTGCCCTTGAAATACCCTGTTGCAATTCCGACCAACATTCCAATGGCGATTGATGCCGCGGTTGAAATGATTGCGACTGTAAATGAAATTCGTGAGCCGTATAAAAGTAGCGCGAAGACATCGCGGCCGGTTCCTGGCTCAAGACCCAATGGGTGAGCAAGTGAGATTCCGCCCCAATGGCCAACTGGCATCGCAAATCCATTGAGGAAATCTGGGTAACGAGACTTATTATTTACACCGAATGCACGCGTAATGAGCGGCGCCAAAGCTGCGACTGCGATGAAGAATATTGATGCACACCCTGCAAAAACTCCGACCTTGTTGCTCTTAAAGCGGCCCCATGCAATCTGCTTGGGGGTGCGCTGAACAATCTCTGGTGACTCTTCTTCGAGTACAGCGGTAGTCAATTGCAGATCCCCTTACATGAATTGCTGGTGAACATATCTATTGGAGTACTGGAGAGTAATCCCACTGAGCGGAAAAAGAAACCCCAAATACCCCAAATCACCCTATTTTGACCGTTGCGTTACACACTCGTTATAGACGAGGTCATTCTCTTCATAGCAAGGAAGATTGGGATTGACAGGAAGCAACCAAGGAACATTGTCACAACCCAGGCCGTTCCCAGATTAGCTCCCAACATAATTCCGGTGATGGCAGGTCCCAAAACTCCAGATACCGACCACTGCAAACTCATCCATGCATTTGCGCGACCGCGAATATGTTCTGGAGAAAGTTCATTGGCAAGAGTTGGAATTGTTGGCGCTTGCACCATTTCGCCAAAGGCAAAGATTAATTGGCTAAAACAGATTGCAATACCTGATGCAACCATAGGTAGGTAAGGAGAAATACCAACAAAGAGCCATGATGCCGCCCAGATAATTCCAATAGAAATCAGCGCTGTATATTTCGAATATTTATCGAGGATGCGCATCACAAGTGGTTGGAAAACAACGATAGAGATTGTGTTAACGCCAAAGATAATGCCGAGCCATTTAGGGCTTAAACCAAGAAACTGCGTTGCAAAGACGGGCACGCCCGCTTGGATAGTTCCGTATCCGAATGTGAAGAGAATAGTTCCAGCAATTCCGAGCAAGATGAGGGGTTTAATCTCAAAGAGATCTCGATAGGTGCCTTGTTTCGGTTCATCGGCGGTAGGTATATATCTATTGACGTGTTCGCCTCGCAGCGTGAGCACAATGAGTAAATACAGTAAGAATGTAGATGCATCTACCCAGTACATAATCTGAAAGGAAAGTAGATCACCTTTTTGAATAATCAGCGATGAGATAAGCCCGCCCAGGCCAAGGCCTAAGTTGAGCAACATAAAGTTAAATCCAAATATTTTAGAGCGATCTTGAACTGGTGTTACTCGAGTCAAAATTACGCTCTGGCTGGGCCAAATTGCCTGTCCTGCGACATTGATAAAAGTCATGGCAAGAATTGCCTGAAAATGAGTCTGCACCTGCGATAGCGAAAGCGATGCGGCAGAGTTAACAATAAGCCCGCCAATCATTACCTTTTTAGGGCCGATGCGATCGACAAGTGCTCCCATGGGCGAGCTAGTAAAAATACTCACAATTGATGCATAGGCAAGAAGTAGGCCACCGAAAGTGTTGGTGAAGCCGCGCATATCGTGGAGATAGACAAGGAGTAACGACAGGGTCATTCCCCCACCGATGGCATTGAGGCTGATACCCATGACAATCTTGCGTGACTGCGGATTAAGCAGCACGGTAAATTCCTTAAAGAGCATTTACTTCAATAAATCTGCTGCTTGTTGCAAAATTTCTCCACGGTATTTAATACCAAGTGAGATATGGCCTTCGCCTGCTTTAAAAGTTAACGTGGCAGTGGGAATATGTTTTTCCAGCCAATATGAATGTGCATGTGGCACCATAAAATCATCATCACCTTGCCATAAGTAAACTGGCTTTGTGATTGCGGCCAAATCAAATCCCCAAGGCTTTACAAAGACTAAATCGTCATCAATCCAGCCATCGAAACTGACAGCAAGTGCGCTGCGCGTTGATGCAGCCATTTGATCTGCACCTCCTGCATTGAGAGCAGCTTTATCTGCATCTCCTAAGAGTCCGCCGAATGCTTCAATAATCTCACTGCTAGATACATTCTTAAATGCACCAGCATGTAAGTTCATCCATTCTTCAATCGAGGCTTCACCTTTCAGGGCCGCACCAAATTCATCGTGATTTTCTGGGCCCATGCCTTCGAGGAAATCTAAATCATCGACGCCAAATGCGCCCACGCCAGCTAGAGAGATGGCACCTACGTTGCGCGGTTCGCAGGTAGTTGCAAGTGAGTGCGGACCTCCACCAGATTGCCCGATAGATACAAACTTTGTAATATTTTTTGAATCAAGAATCTGGCCAATATCGTTATTGATGCTGATGACGCTGCGACCTGGATGGCGATCACTGGTGCCATAACCTGCACGTGAATATG
>Ga0304728_1000607_pt1 | contig 29714 bp, 33 predicted proteins | sample C_130625_MF_Meta_FD_190476 | JGI IMG/M metagenome (GOLD analysis project Ga0304728, IMG submission 190476) | Freshwater microbial communities from Lake Croche, Canada to study carbon cycling - C_130625_MF_MetaG (v2) (version 2) | ecosystem: Environmental > Aquatic > Freshwater > Lake | place... | reverse complement strand
AGGAGCAACAGGTGCAACAGGTGCAACAGGTGCAACAGGTGCAACAGGAGTAACAGGAGCCACTGGAGTAACAGGAGCCACTGGAGTAACAGGAGCCACTGGAGTAACAGGTGCAACAGGTGCAACAGGTGCAACAGGTGCAACAGGAGTAACAGGAGCCACTGGAGTAACAGGAGCCACTGGAGTAACAGGAGCCACAGGACCTTCAGGATTAAATGGAGTTTCATCAGGATTAATTTTATTTTTAGATAATCCAACTAATACTACCGTAACCACTACACCTGTTACTTCTACTTTACTATTAACACCAAATCAAACTGCACAAACATACATTGATTATCAGTTTACTAATACAAATAGCCCTGTACTTATTGCTTCATTTCTAACCAATTCAAATATACTTAATTCAGGGGTTATTGTAAATGGTCTTTGGGATTTTAGTTGTTATTTTTCAACCACTACTATTACAAATCCCGTTATATATGCATTTGTAAAAGTTACTATTGTAGATTCTAGTGGTGCAAACGTATATAATTTATATACAACTAGTACGTGGGAAAATGGGGTTAATGTAAATACTCCAACACAAACAGCTCAACTATTTACTATACAATTTTTTATAAATAATTATACCATAACAGATTTAAGTCATCGTATAAAATTAGATTTATATGTACAATCCCCAACAGGTAACCCTAACAACAAACATGTATTTTGTTATTTTAGATATAATACACAATCACATTTGCACACAACTTTATTAGTAAATCCAATTCAATCTCTTGAACAAATTCTTAATTCATCCACAATTGCAAATGATTCTATTACTAATTTATCTACGTTGGAATTTTTACCCATATCAGGAAATAATCTTATATTACAGAGTGACCCATCTGGTAATAATGTTCTTAAACTTAATACTACTGTTAATACAGATTTAACTAAAACATTTTCTAATTATTATTTACCTATTCGTATAGGAAATACGTTATATTATATTCAGTTGTTTGTATAAACATTTTATTTACCTCTCGATTATTTTATAAATAAAATTGAGATAAATAAAATAGCCTTTTGTATATATATCATGGACCAATTTCTTCGAAACCATGCCGCCCCATCTGCTGCGGAATCTACCCATACACGCATTGGCAAACCAGAGCTTAATGTATACGGAGGTTCATATACTATTCTACCAACGGAGAAAGATGAATTTTACAAATTATATTATCGTCATGTCTTTGAACAAGGACAGACCGAATATCTTACAGAGAAACAGTTAGAAGTAGGACCTATTGCTATTGACCTGGATTTCAGATACAAAGAAGCCAAACGCGCGTACACATCCAACGATATTGTTGAATTTATTGACATGGTGGTGCAGCAGTTAAATGTTGTATTTACCATTACTAAAAACTTTCCAATTTATGTGTTTGAAAAGCCCGACATTAATGTGTTGCCCGATAAAATTAAAGATGGAATTCACATTATCATTGGTGTAAATTTGGATAAGGTATCCAAAGGATTATTTAGGAAAAAGATTTTGGATTCCATGAATATTTGGAATCATTTAGCAGAATCTTTGACGAACCAGTGGAATACAGTGATAGATGAGCCTGTGATGAAAGGGTCTGTTGTATGGCAATTGTACGGTTCTACCAAACCTGGACATCAGGCATACAAACTTACTAAAATTTATACATGTCAAAAAGATGACGATTCTGAGTATGTTTTGCATTGTTCGAACGTAGCCAATTTCGACCTTCGTAAGGAACTACCCAAATTATCGGTTCAATATACGGAATATGAAACGCCGCTTATCAAAGAGGCTTTTAAACCAGAATACAATCAATTCAAAAATGTTCCACGGAAAAAACTTCGAGTTGTTTCCACGGAGAGTTCGCCAAACGAGATTACGTGTGAAGCCTCCTTGAATCGTGCGATAGATAACATGTTGGGGAATAAATCCATGGCCGATTATAAATTGCACGAAACCCATGCGTATACGATGATATTACCTGCGAAATATTATGACGAGCATGATTTATGGAGAAAAGTAGGATGGGCATTGAAAAACACGGACCATCGATTGTTCGTGACATGGATGAAATTTAGTAGCCAATCGTCTAAATTTAAATTTTCAGATGTTCCAATGTATTTTGGAATGTGGTGTAACGGAGATAAACCAGATAATGCATTGACGGACCGGTCGATTATGTTTTGGGCGAGAAATGAAAATATAGTTGATTATGAAAAAGTAAAAGAAAAAAGTGTATCCGTATTTATCGACACACTTTTGAAAGAAGTGTGTACAGAATATGATTTGGCCAAAATATTGTACCAATGGTATAAGGATATGTTTGTATGTGTAAGTATCAACAATAAGTGTTGGTTTGAATATTCAAATCAGAGGTGGCAAGAAACCGATTCAGGTACACGACTGCGAACTTATATTAGTGATTTCAATGGTATTTACGGTTTATTTACAAAAAAACTAAAAGTAATCAATGATGAATTGGCAGCAATGCAAGAAGGAGACGAACAAAAGGACATTCTTGAAAAAAGACAGAAAAAAATATGCAACATTATGATTGACCTTAAACGAACAGATAAAAAATCGAATATTATGCGCGAAGCATGCGACTTGTTTTACATCAAAGATTTCATGAATTTGTTGGACAGCAAGAATCATATCTTGTGTTTCAGTAATGGGGTGATTGACTTTAGCAATAAAAAGTTTCGTACGGGATTGCCGGATGATTATACATCCAAGTCTACGAATATTCCCTATATACCTATTGCAGAATGTGACCAAAAAGTGATGGACGAAATTGCTGAATTTATGACACAATTATTTCCAGAGCCTGAATTGTGTAATTATATGTGGGACCATGCAGCATCCACTCTAATTGGAAAAAATAACAATCAAACCTTTAACATGTATACGGGTGGTGGACGTAACGGTAAAAGTAAATTCGTCCAGCTCATGTCGATGGCTCTAGGAGAATACAAAGGAACGTGTCCGATTACGTTGGTCACGCAAAAGCGGACGAGTATTGGAAGTACATCTTCAGAGATTGTGGATTTGATGGGGAAGAGGTTTGTGGTGATGCAAGAACCGAACGAAGATGATGAATTCAACGAAGGTATTTTGAAAGAGTTGACGGGTGATGACCCAATACAAGGTCGTGCACTCTATAAAAATACGGTTACATTTTACCCGCAATTTACCCTAGCCTTGTGTTCGAATTTCAACTTGAAAATTAAAGGTAAAGATGACGGTATTTGGCGCCGTATTCGTAAATGTGCATTCAAATCAGTGTTTACTGAAAAGCCAGTAAAAAATGATAAAGATAAACCTTATCAATTTAAAGTCGACAAAAATATAGATGAAAAGTTTGAAATATGGAAAACAACGTTTATGAGTATGTTGGTGGAACGAGCATTTGTGAATAATGGACATGTAAAAGATTGTCCGATTGTCATGGCAACGTCGGAGCAGTACAGACAAGACCAAGACCACTACGCCGGATTTATCAAAGAAAATATCAAGATAGACCCAACGGGTTCGATTAAAGAAATGGAATTGTACGAAACGTTTAAAGAATGGTGGAAGTTGCAATATGGGTATGGTATGCCGAAAGGAAAACAATTGTTCGATTACATTACAAATAAATTTGGAGCAAAAAAGGGTAGGTCATGGAGAGGAATTTCATTGATTAAAGAACAAGAATCCGAAGATGAACTTAGCGAACTATAATATTAAGAGTATATTTATTCATTTTTTTAAAGTTTGAATACATTAAGGTAAATTAACACTATCCATTTCCATACATGATGTTGGTTCCTCTTCCAAAATCATGTAGTAAAAATGTGTCTAAAATAGTTAATAATAATATTTAATTTTCATAGTATTATATTATGAGTATTGTAAACTATAATGACACAACATTTAACATCAAACGTATAGATAATAGTGGTAATACATTAACTCTTGGTGCAAATACCACTGGAATGACCATTGGCAACACAGGAGGAACAACTTTTATTCAAGGTAATGTCCAATTTGGTGGTCAAGCTGGAGCAACAGGACAATATTTAAAATCAAATGGTCCTAGTACAGTCCCTACATGGGATACTCCTTCATCTTCTACATGGGTTGGAACGGCTACATCAGACCTTAACATGGGTAATACATACAATATTATTAGTGCTAAAAGTATAGATAATAATGCTGGAATTTTAACAATTGGAGCAAATGTGTCTACTCTGAATATTGGAAATTCTGGACTCGTAACCGCTATTAAAGGTAGTATAACTATGTCAGGTGATTTAAAGCTTAATACTGCTGGTATTTTAGCATGTTCATCTATTGATAACTCAGGTAATGCTTTAACAATTGGAGCAACCACAACTGGAATGACCATTGGCAACACATCATCAACAAATACTATTAATGGATCTGGTGTTATAGGTGGAATAACATGTTTTAATAATGCTATGGCAGGATGTTCCCAAATTAATAATACTGCCAGCACTGACTTAGCATTAGGAAATACGCAAGTCGCAGGTGTTTTAAATTTAGGAACAGGGGCAACACGGACTGGCAACATTAATTTAGGTGCGTCAGGATGGGCTACAGGTGTAGTAAACACGTATCGTCCAATTGCTCCACAATATACCCCTGTCGTCGCAGGATCAAGTCCTGCAGCAACAACAACGCCTGGCCCTGGACAAATTGGATACACTATATCATACACTGCTTTACAAAACACTGCTAATTTTGGGGCAACACCTGCTCAGGTTATTCAACAATATACAAATGTGATAGATAAAGGAATATGGCATTGTTCTGTTTCGTTAGGTCTTGATTTAACATCTGCTGGTGGTGGCACATGGTTTAGTTACCGTGTCAGTATTGTGAATCAGACTGCTGGTAGTGTAACACTTGCCAATTCTTGTAATCAAACACCTGGAATAACCCTTGGTTTTGCCTATAATAATCTTTCTACTCAATGCGTATCTGCAATAATCGTAGCAAATGGTCTGACAAGCATTCGAATTATTCCAGAATTAGTTTACAGTTCTGGTACTTTTAGACCTTCCGCTGATAATTATGTTCTCTTTTTTACAAAAATCGCTTAATTTTATCTACATATATGTTTCTGATTCTAAAGAAGATAATAGTCAATGAATTAGAGGTTGATTTAACTTCTAATTCGTTGTAATTTTTTGTTCATTTAATTTCGCTAAATGCAGAAAGATTAACACTGCCAGCATTAACATATAATATTTTTCGTATTTTATTATACAATGATATGTACCCTACACCTAGCTGATAATTTTGTGGTAATGGCTCTTCAAACAATATATTGTTAAGAAACAATAAAAAATGCGGTTTATCTAAATCTTCTATAGTCAATTGGTCTACAACAGCATCCATATATGTATCGGATATTATGTTTTCATGAAATAATTCAAAAAAATAAATCTATTATATATTATAAAAATCGTGTACTTTCTTATTGATTTTAATTTTTTCAGGGTTGAATTCAGTCATAAACAATCCCTCTAATGAAGTGACGCGGGATAAAGCGACATAAATTTGCCCGCATTCAAAAATGGAATCACCAACGTCAATTAAGGCAGAAGTTAAGGTAGAGCCTTGCGATTTATGTATGGTCATTGCCCATGCATAAATTAATGGAAGTTGAGAAACACCTACACCTGGAATGTGTTCGCTTTTCCAGGTATGAGGTGTAATTTCTATAGTGGTATGTTTGAATTGGACAATAGGGTAAGTATCTTTTGAAAATCCTGTTACCACACCTTGACTACCGTTACAAATTGGGGTATTTTTCATATTTACAGTGCACATTACTAGAGTTCCAACTTTCAATGCGATAGAATGTAAACATTGAATATTTTTTTGCAAATGGTTTAACTCATAGGTAATTTGTGGAGAAGTAAAAGATGCACGAATTTTTTGTTCGGGTTCGGTCATGTCCAAATCTTCCTGTTGTTCTATTTTATATACGTTTTCTGCTCCGTCTAGAGTAGAGTAAAAATGTGTATTGATGGCATCTGCTTTCAAACGGGTGGATACAAGTTGCGTAATGTTAGATGGACATGGAAGTCCAACGCGTTCTTTCAGGATAGTATATGACTTTTTAGATATTTTACCTTTACGAAGTTCAGATAAAATGGCATGGAATGCATCGTCTTGTTGTCTGAAATTTTGAATTAATTGTACGCAATGAAACATTGGTTTCCAAAGAGGACTTTCAAAGCAGAAAGATTCATTTACAGGTGGCAATTGATAAAAATCGCCGCAAAACAAGAGTTGAATTCCGCCGAAAGGACGTTTTGATTTTCGAATCGTTTGGCCTAATTCATTCAAACGTTCAAATAAGGAAAGTGACAGCATGCTTACTTCGTCGACAATCAAAATTTGTACTTTTTTCCATCGGTCAATCGCATATTTATTCAATGGTTTTGCATCTACCCCTAATCCGATGCCTGCCCATGAATGAAGAGTATTTGCCTTGCAGTGAAGCAATATAGCAGCACAACCGGTCATAGCACAAACTTGTATTTTTTTATGTTCTTGACTCGCGTGTTCGTATACAGATTGAATCCATTTTGATTTTCCAGTACCTCCAGGTCCAGTTAAAAATACATTTTTCCCAGATAAATAATGGTCGAATGCTAATTGTTGTTCCTTTGAAAATGTAGGAAAAGACACCGCCATGATTATATGTTGACACTATAGTTAAAAAACACTCAATTTTAATTTATTTTTTTTATGTCGTGTCGTTGATTTCTTTCCTCCCATTCTTGTACTAAGTGGAATTGAATTTATAATAGAAGGTACATCACTATAATTTATTTCTGGATGAGAAAGATAAAATAAATAATTTGTTTTAGGGTCTCTAATTAAATCTGATGTTGTTGTACCTATTGATAAATAATCCGCTGAAAATCCTTCTATAGAATTAATAATTTCTTCTATACGTGCAGGATTAAAATAATGTTGTATTGGTGAACTTGAATATGGATGCATTCCCATTTGAATATGATAACCAATTGCCTCTTCAATAGAATGATTGAATACCATAAAAGTATGGTTACCAAATTTTTCATAACATGATTTTAAAATATGTGCCCATAGTAATCTACCGCTCCGTTATATTACGTGGTAACCCTGGAATGGTCAATTTATCAAACGTGCATTCTGTGTAAACCCAACAAGCATAAATACCTTCCGGTAACATGTCATACATACACATGCTCCATATAATTGTCCAGTTTGACTATTATATAAAAATTGCGTATCAGAATTTTCTAAAAAATCATCGTGAAATTCACAAAGATTATTTTTATCATATACTAATTGTTTTCTAATTCCAATAGTTAAAGGTGTAAATACAATATTACTTAACATCTCTCTTACTATGTCTTCATTTCCCTCTACAATAGAAGAAAAATCAGTGAATTGTTCTCTGTCCAACAAACTATGTGTTAAATCCATAATGTATAGTAATATTACTATTCGTTTTTAAGTGTATAATTATATACCTAAAGTAATTTTTGTGTGATAAACCTGCAACATATTCGAGTATTTTCAAATAATTGTATAAAAATAAACTTCCTTATAGTGTTTGTAAATTATTCATGCTTGGTATTACTAATGAATCACATATACATTCGCGGTAAAAATATGAATACAACAAAAAAATAGTGAAGAATATTCTTTTTATAAAAAGAAAAGAAAGATACTATACATTAAAATTGAAATAGAATTTAAAATATACAATAAATAAAATGAGTGTATATTTTGAACCGCCTGTTTATAATTGTGACCGCTGTATACGAACATTTGATAAGTTAAAAATTGTTCAAGGAATTTATGGAACGCGTCATTGTAACAATTGTATGAATGAACTTCGAAACCATGAAATAAGAGAACGTGTAGCAAGTTGGACGATACCAAGTGATTTAGAAGATAACAGTATACCGATTCGCGATTTAATAAGTAATGTATGAAGGTAAATAATAATATATCAAGGTAATGGAACGTGAAGAAATTATTGTAAATTTAAAGTTGTTGGAATCTGTTCAAAAAATGCAAAAATTGACTACACGCGACGTTTTTTTAAACATAGAACCTGAATCGTTGATACCTGAATGTTTTCGAAGATGGAAACGACAAGATGGAAGAGACAATACGATTAAAAAAATAAATGAAATTGTGAACTATTCTATTGGGTTAGTACAAGAACAAAAAGACATGGCTATTAAAGATTATTTAGTAAAATCGACTAGTGGGATTGCCAATTTAAAAGAAACGTATGCTGCTTGTAAACAAACATGTGCAAGAATAGATACTATTTTAGATAAAATAAAAACAATAGAATAATATATGGATTTTAAAAATAGAGTTGAAATTATTCCTGTATTGATTTTTTCATTAATGTTATTGGTTTCTTTTATTAATCATGATTTTGTGAAAGGAATTGTATGGATGGTATTTACTATCATTGGATTAAGTGCTATTGCTTATATCATTAAAGTATTTAAACCGGAAAGTATAAATCCCGGATGGCAAAAAGTATCTTTGTTTCCATTATTTTCTACTTTTTACAATACATGTTCTTTGTCATCATTCTTAATCATGTACACTTTTATTTATTTATATTTACCGATGGCTCATACTAAAAATATTAATTATTCCGTAGTTGCTCTTTTTATCTTTTTTTACATTGGCGATATTTTAGGAAGACGCTATATTAAATTGGGAGATATTCCAAATTATGATGGAATAGGGATTTTTACAGGAACCATTGTAGGTATCACGTATGGTATTGTTTGTTATTCAATTATATCCGTTGCAGGTGATAAATTAACCTATTTCAGTACATCTGCATCTAATAATGAATATTGTTCCAAGCCTAAAAAACAACAATTCAAATGTAATGTTTATAAAAATGGTCAAGTCATCTCTTCTCTTTAAAAAGGTAAATTGGTAATAAGATGATTGTTTTCTTTTTGTTTATCAATTTGTAGAGAACGAATACGGTTCATAATAAATATTCGGTCTTCTTCTTGTTTCTTTTTTTTCAAGACAGGGGATTGTTTACCTTTGTATTTATAGTATAATACGGCAGATACGCTAAAAACGAATATGGCAAAGAGTACAAGGTTTAATATCCATGTATGGTATTGTAATTTATATTCTTTACAATTTTTGAAAGATTCGACAAAATATTCCCGAATACCAGGTTCGGTTAAATGCTCCATAATGTTAAATAAGTATATTTTTTAATACTTATTTAAACTATGGCAAATATGACAAATGCAATAGGAACATTTTTTTGGTTATCTTTTATTTTCATGTTTATCAAATACAAAATAGAGTTACCTGTATATGGTAATACATTATTTGTAGTTATTGTTATGATATTTATGTATTTTATCAACATGTCTATTTTACAACAGCATTGTGGAAATGTGGATTCTTTTGTAATACTTAAATCAACCTTGTTACCATGGGTATTGATATTTGCCAATATGATGTTTGTGTTAACTAAAGCCCCTTCATGGTTGACACCTTTTTCCAATACATTTGGGTTGTTGGTTGCACGTTTTGTAGGATGTAATAGTGCATTTTTAGAAATGTTAACTCCACAAGAAAAAACAAATAATATGTTACATTATGTTTATTCTGACCCATCGTTATTAGTGAATCGATTTACGATGATAAATTTTGATGCAACCATTGAAAAATTATCCCATATAATTGATAAAAACAATGTTACCAAAATTGCAGATTTTAAACAATTTGTAAAATTAAAAGAAATTGTATCGGAATGGATTTGGTATATGTTGACAGCATCCATTGCAATTAGCGTATCCTATAATAGTGTGATTACGAGTAGATGCACAAAAACAACTTCTCAATATGTAGAATCACATAATAATGCAATGGCAGAAACTACACCTGAAATAAAACCTGCTGTGTATACAGTTACATAATAAATTATTTTCTACGTTTACAACTAAAATTGTGTTTAGATTTACGTCTGTGTCCTGTTGTCATTGTTGGGTAGCTTTGTAACTGAATTTTATTTTTTAGAACGTCTACTTTTTTTCCGTCTACCACCTCTGTTAAATGAATCTCCCTCTACATTATTACGAACCACGCGATGTGGGTCTAAAAATAAATTCATATATTGTATTAATTGAGGTGTTATAACAGATTCTTGTTGTGCATATTCAGCACGAGCATTCGCTGTAGGTAACCCACCTGGCTCTGTTATGGTAGCATCTCTAACTATTCTTGATGCATTTAAATTATCTACTAAATCTTTTATTTCATTTGCTAATTGTTCTTTCGATAATCTATCCATATAGTAGACAATTATTATAAATTGTACCGATATTGAAGTATACGCCCTCCGTGATAACAAAAAATAGCAAGAATAAAAACAACCAACCATAATGGAAAAACAGTTTTTTTACGATAGCCTACACCAAATTGACGAAGAGAGCCATCATTATTGTAAATAAAAGTAGGTTGACTCCATAATAATAATCCAAACATAAAAACAAATAAAAAAATAGATATGCTTAAATGATTCATACAATGAAACATTATTTTATTTTTGACATTATTCATCATTGCCTCCATCGTTACCATCTTCGCCATCATTTCCATCATCGCCTTTATTACCAGCATCGCCTTTTTCTTTATCTCCATCTGATTTTAGTGCATCTTCGACACGAGATGTAAATTGGGCAATATTATAGGATGTTTTTGTAATGTCAGTCTCAATAATAGAATTTAAGGTTTGTTCAATAGGGGAACGTTGTTTGCTTGTGCGAACAAAGTTTTGGCGTTCCACACTTTGTCGAAGAGCCATTCGTTTTTTAATATCTGAATAATCTGGAATATTTAATTCAGATTTTAGTTTTGTGTTTACAAATTGAACTACATCTTTGGGTAAATTTCTGCAAATGGTGTACAAATAATAAATAAGTATAAGTTTAGTTTTTTCGGTGAGAGGTTGTTTTAATTCTTCTAAAATAGTTTGACTATCTAAAAATGTATTTCCCCATTTATCATTATAAATAACATCTTTATAATAATTGTTCAATACTCTTTCTATTGTATCACGATGTGTTGGTGCAATGATGAAAATCTGAGTAATAGGGATAGCGTCTATTTTGAGAGACCCAGTTTCAGTCAGTGTTGCATAAAATTGAGTAACGGTTTTGATATAATTGGCAAAATAGTGAGTGGGATATTTTTTAATAATGTCATTTACCGTTTTACTGGACAATTCTTGCAGTATAGTTTGTAATTGTCCAATTTGACGTTTCATTGAATCTAAGGGTTCGCTCGTTTTATATTCTTCGTAAATATCTGGATATTTTTTCATAGGAATAAGTTCAGGTTGTATATCAAAGTGAAATTCAATATCAGGAGTAGGTGGAAAATTAACTTTTTGAATGTAGGATTCAAAGTGTTGTGATAGTTGTTTTTGTTTTGGAAGTTTCAAGTCTACAAATGTTTGATTGATACGTTTCAATTCTCCGTTTACATAATGAATAGGTTGTGTTTGTTGAAGTTGAGCTTTAATCGTACTTAATACGGGGTGGTTAGAATTTGAAAACGGCATAAACGTTTCTTTATCATCCTTTCTTTTTCTTTTTATTTTTAGGGTAGAACCAGCGTGTTTATTGTATTTGGTATCTAATGCACCACATAATTTTGAAATTACAGGGGCATATTTTTGAATGCTAGACAAAAAAGAAAAAGGTGTAGTTGTACCGATAAACCCTAAATCAATTTTGTTGATGTGTTTATGTTTACCTATTTCGTCAAGTATTTTATCACATGGTATGTCGAATTGAATAAAAACGTAAATAAGTAACGATAATAAATAATTGGGAGATATTTTGAGTGTTTTGGTAGTGATATTGTATGTAGAACACATATCGTTAACGAAAGGTAGTATAGTATGGCGAGTTAACAAAGGTTTATTCGTTATTTCTTTCCATACAAGTTGAATATGTGTTTCTATGTAAACTTGGTCAGGTGTAAATTCAAGAGGTGCAGCTTCTTCTAATTCTATTCGGGCGGAACGAATCATTTCATCAAACGATTGAACACGTTCGATAGGGACAAGAGATAAACCTGTAAATTTATCTTTGTAATAACCGTCTTCTATGGAGATAGAAAGAGACGAACGACAATAATTATATAACAAAGTATTATATTCATCGATGTTGGTAAGATAAGCATCTGCTAATAGTTTGAACAAGATAGGAACTAACGGTGTACTGGTCGTATTACATAAATAAATTTGTGTGCTCTTATCCAACGTAGTATACTTGGTTAAAAATTGAAGCAACGTAGTGTATCGTTTGGTCAAAGGATAGGCCATAATTTGGTAAAACATTTCGTAACTAGGAGGTAGCCGTGAAACACTTTCAAACAGACTGTGTACTTGATTGAATTTATTGTTGTATTTTAATAATTGATACATATTGTATTTTATTTTTTTGTTCAAAAAAGAAATATCCATTTTATTCTTATTGTCTACACTAGATGAATGGTACAAAGATAACGTAAAATTCTTTAATTTAGAAGGACCACCCGTTTCATCACACTCTTTCTTCAATTCACAGATAGGCTCAGGTGGTTTCATAATAAATGCTGCTTCGTCATTAGTTGGTTTTGGTAACGGCTCTATTTTTTCTTTGGGAGTAAGCTGTGAAACAATAAACGTGTTGGCTGAATCTTGGGATAATGCATAGGCATATAATTCTGAAGTAGACACGTATGTTTTTTGGTAATATTCATTTACGGATAAAATTGTATTTGATGCCGTTTGTGTTATAGATTTCCCACTTAAAAATTTTTTAATATGTTGTTTAATACGTTTTTGTATTTTTTCCACATAAGAGTGGTCTATTTGGTTGGAATAAATATGGTAAGGTTCTAACACTTGTATAAACTCGTATAGTGAATAGGCGGGTAACTTATATTGTTGTATAAGTTTGTCCAAAGTAGGAATAAGTGTGTTGTAATCATCGACCTGTTTATAGGTAAATGAAGGTTCACAAAGAACGTTGAATAAATGGTAATGAGCTATCATGTTTAAATTGATTCGTTGAATCAATTGAGTTTCTGGTAAATAATATTTGGAAAATGGAATCGAAGTCGGAGGTAAAGCAGCATAACCATTAACGGGTAATGTTTCATCGATTACATAGGTTAACCAGTTTTGTATTTTTTTGCCCCAATTGGTTTCTTTTTCTTTGGAAGCAGTGATACCTTCAAATTGTAAAATAACGGATTCTGGAAATAAATAAGTTTGCAATGTTTGACTGTTAGGATATTTTTTATCCAATACTTGAAGTACCGTATTATATACAGATTGAACGGTATCGTACGAAATTTCTTTGTTGGTAACTAATGATTTTTTGTAACACATGAGTGACCCTTCTAAACTTTTTTTAAATGATTCAATATTGGTTAATTTTGTTTTTGCATCTGTAACAGGATATATCCATGACAAATTCGATTGGTCAGGAGTTAAACTTGTACCATACGGGTATAGTAGCATTAATTCACGATACCGTTGTGCATAGAGTGAACCATCCAACTGGATAAAATTTAAATATTGTAAAATAGCGTTGATTTGTATTTCAAGAGTATATCTACATTTAGATTCATCAATATTGTAACTAACTACCGTGTACGTTTTATCTTCTTCCACTTCTTCATCTAAATCATGTGTTTGTTTTCGTTTTATTTCTAAAATACCAAGTGGAATGGTTGTTTGATATTTAAAATTAATATAAATAAATTCTTGGGATTCTAGTTGCAACGTAAGACAATCCCCAGCAATTTCAGTAATTTTAGCTTCTATTTCAGAATCATCATCAAATGTTATCATTAACACATCATGAATTCTGTATCGCTTTTTGAAAATATAACTAGAATGGTAAAAAAAGGCATCTATTTTAGAGATATCGTATTCATCTTTACGTTTTATTCTGCTAACATGCGTTACTTCAGATGTGGGAACGGTTTGAATTGTTGGTGGCACAAATAAAATTATTTCGCCATCTACCATAGAATGAAAACTACCTATTATTTCTACAGAGTCGATTTTGATTATTTTTATGATATCATATTGTTGTACTTCGTTCATTATTATATTAGAAGAAAATATAAAGATTTCATGTTAATGTACTTATGTACAATATTCCTGAATTATCATTTCAGTCAACACAATTTGGAGATTATGCATTGGTGAATTATAAGAAACACGAAAAATACGATGGGTTATATCGTTCTATCATTTTTAAAAATAAAAAAGTGGTTTGTTTTTCACCACCCAAATCTATTCCTTATGCTGAATTTTGTGAAAAGCATCCAATGCCAACAGTCACCGCTGACGAATTTTTGGATGGCACTATGGTAAATGTATTTTATGATGGGGAAACCAATGAATGGGTCATTGCCACCAGGTCGATTGTAGGTGCAAACTGCACTTTTTATTCTCAGAAAACATTTCATGATATGTTTCATGAAACGAATATAGATTATTCTAAGTTGGATAAGACGTACTGTTATAGTTTTGTGCTTCAACATCCAGACAACCAGATTGTAACGCCAGTTGCTAACCCTGCTTTGTATTTGATTGCCGTGTATCATATTACGGAAATAGGAATTACAGAAGTTCATTCCAATAATCATTGTATTACATCGTTTTTAACTCCTTCTACTTATACATTTTCTTCGTATGAAGAAGCTGAACATTTTGTACAATCACAACCTTATACGTTCAAAGGATTGATGTTGAAAACAGGTAACGAACGTAGTAAGATTCGCAATCTTGCTTATGAAAATGTAAAAAAATTGAGGGGTAATTCAGCATGTACATTGTATACTTATTTATCCATACGTTCTACACCAGAACAAACAGAATACGAAAAATATTTTCCAAACCATTCATTTCCCATGTATGAAAAACAGCTTACCAACCTGATAGTATATTTACATTCATTGTATATGGATTGTTTTATTAAAAGGGTAAAGCCATTGAAACAATATGAAGCACCTTTCAAGCAACACTTGTATGAATTACATATGGATTATTTGCATCATTTGAGACAAGAAAAAAAATGTGTAACACGTCATGAAGTGAAAAAATATGTGGTTTCATTGCCTACTGCGGTCACGGTTACTTTGATTTCAGCTCTTTCCCAACGTTAAAATATTTAATAGATTCTTTGCAAGCTTCTGAAAACATTGCAGTAATAGTTTCTTCTGTTTGGTCTTCTTTAAATGCAATTCGTAAAATACCATGTTTGTCGTGAGGATGGTTTTTTAGAAAAGTGATGTAGGTAATATCGATATTAAATTTAGTAGTAAATAAATAGTATTCTAGTGTTTTTCCAATTGTATAATCACAATTGTGTAGAATTAAATCTACACATTTTTCCATAGTTGTCTCGCTAGGTTGAATTTGTAATGAGTGTTCGCTAAACATTAATAATTCTTTTTCAATCACTTTACATGCAATTTGTATCAATTGTGTTGGTGAATAAATAGCAGTTACATAACTTTCTACTGTAAAATCAAACGAAGTTGGAATAACAAACCGTTTTGCATCCAACAAATCCCAATCTTTTTTAGCATGTTTATCATCGTTACCTTTTTTAGCCCATTCTTGTTCTGCTTTTTCGTGATTTATAGTATATTTATAAAAACAGTTCCCCATATTAGCCGTTCCAGTTTGAGAGCCTGTAGTAATAGATAATATAGCTGTCATTTGAATCGATTCAACCACATTTCCCATTTTAGGGCGAAGACGAAGTATATCAATATATTGGTTGGTCATCGGGTCTGGAAGAAAGAGTCGTTTTGAAGATGGTTTACCGTTTTCTATAATTTTAAAATCTTCGGTAGTTACCATAACAGTAGCTGAAGTAGAATTGGATTTGTTTAATTCTAGAGTAAATGTCTTAATTTCTTCTTCGTTTGGCGATAAACAAATAGGAAGACATGCAAAACGTTGTTTCAAAATTTCATTGTTGAACCGAGTAGTATTTACAGTAATCATACAATCTGTTTTAGCAATAACTACGGCTCGAATATTTCCCAAAATAGTTCTTCGTAACGCGTTCGCAATAGATACATCGGTATTTTTTAGTGTAAAGGTAAGCATGTCATCGCGTACATCTTCGTTGGCAAGAATTGGATAAGCCATTTGTATATATTCTAACTACAAATTATTAAATCAATTTAAGTTTAAAATAATATTCGTTAATCTTTTTAGTGAATATGGCGATATGTTATTATAGTAATTTCTGTGAACCTAGCAAAAAATTGTTACAATTATTTGCTAAAACAAAACTAAATCATGAAATACATTTTATCTGTATCGATAAACGTTTTCGTAATTCAAAGGGTCAAACCATTTTGCAATTAGAGCAACATCAAGTATTGTTACCAGATACAATTTCAAAAGTTCCAGCTCTTTTATTGTTGGAAAATAAACAGGTTCTTACAGAAGAAGCAATTTATCAATTTCTTCAACCCAAAGAAACAAAAATCAATACTTTAGCAACTTCTGGTAATGGTGAACCGGAATGTTACAGTTTAACGCAAATGTCTTGTATGTCTGACTCGTACAGCTATTGGGACCAAGACCCGAACGAATTGTCTACCAAAGGTGGTGGAGGTACTCGCCAAATGCACAATTTTGTACAACTAGACCAACAGTTTACCATCAACACTCCTCCTGAAGATTACGAGCCAGACAAAGTAGGAAAAAATGGGTCAAAATCATTGGAACAATTGAAAGCAGAACGCGAACAAACTGTTATGCCACCCGTTCAACGTCTTTAAATTTTGTAAATTCATCACTATCATAATCAAACTGAAAACGTGATATTTGTTTTGTTGATGTATAACAATAATAACGTATCTTTTTATCGAAATATAATGGTACTGAACCGATACTATCTAGAAATTTAAAACAAAAATCAATTACTGTATCCTCAAATAGAAAAATACATTTATCCAATAAAATAAGCTTGGTTTCTCTTTAACAATGGTAAGTTCTCCGTATTTAATTGGCATACTATAAAATAATAGTATGTCAATATAATTCGATTTTAACAAGTTGTTATTGTCTAGATAATTGTTTCAATTGTTCTTCCAATTTAACAATTTTTTCTTGAAGTAATTTAATATACTGTTGTTGTTGATTCAGTTGGTGTAGAATTTCTTTTCCAGTCAATAATTTATTACCGTACTGAATGCTAAATTCTCTTTCTTTTTTTAGTTGGTCCATGTATTGCACGACATCAGGTTTCATAGATGGTTCACCTGGTTTATAATGGATAAGTTCTTCATGCATTTTTACTTTAAAAAAGTGGCGTAAATCAGCATTTTTAATAAATTCTTTTAATTTTAATGTAGTATAGTGTATACAATTATTTGGGTTTTCAAGTAATGTTCGTTTGTCAAACGTATTTTGTTTATGGGAACAAACCAAAATTACTTTTTTGGGGTCTAGTTGTACAAGTGGAATGGTATAATTTTTCAAAAAATGTTTTTCTTCCGCTAAACATTGTTCATCATCATATCCTGTAATAGCTAACAATTCTTTTTTAAAAGCAAATGTACCTGCAGTCGCATGGTTAGGACTGTAAGGACCAAATTGTACAATTTTATCTATTTCTTTGAAATACGTATACAACATCGATGACCCAGCACATAATACGTTGGGGTGAAGTTGCAACATTTCCACAGCATGTGAAACACGCTCAGGTGGATAATAATCATCATCATCCATATAGACAATAATATCTCCTTTGCTAAATTGATGTATTAAATTTCGTTTTTTTCCTAACGGTAATTTACCTTCTATTTTATAATATTTAATTTCAGGTATATTTGCGGCTGTAATTAAATCTTCGATTTTATCGGTACCATCATCTAGTATAATCCATTCCATAGGGCCTTTATAATCTTGATGTTTGAAACATTCAATCATACTAGGTATAAATGGGCGCCTGTTAAACGTAGGAGTACAAATAGAAACTAACATATTACCCTAAATAAATACTATTTATATTACTTTTTATTGCATCTAATCCTTTTTTAAATCTTTCATTTCAATACCACTAGACATCATATCGGTAATTGGATTAGGAAACGTAGTAATATCTCCTTTAAAATAATTGTATATATTTTTAAATGTAGTTAACAATCTCAATAAAATAAGAATTATCATTACAATACCTATCTTAGTTCCCCATGCTACTTTTTGATCTAAATTTTTATAAGCAATTGAAATTGAATAATAAAGAAACAATATAGTCAAACTTGAATAATGTCTGCCTAATTGTTCTATTATTTTGTTACCAAACTCAGACCATGTTAAACCTCCCATATAAACTAAATATAATGGCGAAAGATAAAAGAATCCAACCACATATATCCACACATTTATACTATATATGGCAGATACTACAGGTACTAATATAAAGGTCATTAAAAACCCTAAAACGACATGCATACAATATTGAATTATCCCGTTTGGGAATCTATCTACATCCATCATTGCTTTTATTGAATTGTAATTCAACGCATTAAAAATGAATGCAAATGAATAAATAAATGCACTTTTAAGTAGTGGTTGGTATAAACATGATATGAAATTAATTACAAAAAATGAAATTATAGGTATAATAGGAATTAATACACCATACAATACTATAGTAGGTAAAATATAAAAACAAAACAAATCTACTAAAAAATTATCTGTATTTATATATTCAATTATATATTTTATGGCATACCGATAGGATGAATATAAATAAGTACCCATTCCTCCAAAAAACAAAAAATATCCATCTATAATATCAATCCCTATTTTTATATTGTAGGGAAAATCAGAATCATATGAAAATAGATATTGTAACATTCCCATATCATGTTTGTATTTTTCCTCCACCGCATAAGGTTTTACATAAGGTTCACTTATGGTAGGTAATTGTGTAGGCAACATATAATTTAATTTATCAGGTTTGTTTTTGAATTCAAGAAGGATAATCATGCAAGCTCCCAGAATACCTATCTTAGCAACATGTAAAATATTAAAAAATTCTTCTTTCCAGAACTGTGGAAAATTTCCTAATTTTTTTATTGAAAACTTCATATATATTGATTATTTAAAAAAATGTAAAGAAATAAACATTTCTATACTATGCGAAAAGAAGAACGTTTTTTATCATTGGCAAGCGCAATTGCACACAACTCTATGATGCATCATAAACACGGAGCATTATTAGTCTATCACGGTAAACCTGTTAGCGTTGGTTATAATAGCACACGTAATTATTCTAAAGATAATGTAATTGAAAAATGTTATACATGTCATTCTGAAATGGATGCCATTCGTAATGCAACCAAAGTAGTTCACCGCTCCTAAATTTAACCGTATGACCTTATATATTGTTCGTTTGAACCAAACCCATCGCAAATGGGTTGATTCTAGACCATGCAACGATTGTTATCAAAAAATGTGCAAATTAAATATAAAACGTATTGTTTATTCAACTATGGATGGGTTTGAATCCATCAAATTAAAAGACTACAATCCTACTTCTATTTCTAACGGGAACGAATATTATAATACTTTAAATATTTAAATACAATACGTGTATTTTACTATATGTGCGGTATTATAGCTGTTCTCAATCCTACGTTTACACCATCCACTATTATTGATAATTTTAAAAAGGGACAACATCGAGGTCCCGACCATTCTACTTTTGAAATTATCAATAATTCTGTATGGATGGGATTTCATCGATTGGCCATTAACGGATTAACTCCCGATTCTAACCAACCGTTTTGTATCGATGGTATCTATTTAGTATGCAACGGTGAAATCTACAATTATAAAGAATTGTATCAAGAATATAACATTCAACCTGAAACAAAATCTGACTGTGAAATTATTATCCATTTGTACAAACAGTTTGGTATTCATGAAACCATGCAAATAATCAACGCTTCCGAATGTGCTTTTGTACTTTATGATTCAAATACAGATTGTACTTATGCCGTTCGTGATACATATGGAGTTCGACCATTATATCATGCTATACTTGGAACAATGCATATTTTTGCGTCCGAACTAAAAATGATAAATGAATTAAATATAACAACCGTACAACATCACATACCATCAACCATTACTATGTTTCATCGGGGAGAGTTGAAAGATGTTCACTATTATACTAGTTTATCTTCTTTTTATAGCATGACTGACCATATTGAAGATGTGTATAAGGGTATACATGATAAATTGTACAATTGCATAAAACGCCGTGTTATTGCGACTGAACGTCCTATCGCATGTTTGTTGTCGGGAGGGTTGGACAGCAGTATCGTTACTGCGGTAGTGAAACGTGTCCGGGATGAGTTGGGAGTTACTGAACCGTTGGAAACTTATAGCATTGGGTTGGAAGGAGCAGAAGACCTAAAATATGCGACTATCATGGCTAATTTTTTAGGTACAAAGCATACGAATATTATTGTAACAGAAGATGATTTTTTCAACGCTATTCCAGAAACCATTTACAACCTTGAAAGTTATGATACTACATCCGTACGTGCATCGGTTGGAAATATTATGGTTTGCAAAGAAATTAGCAAACGTAGTGAAGCCAAAGTTGTTTTCAATGGGGATGGGTCAGATGAAGTAACAGGCGGATATTTGTATATGAAAAAGTGCCCAGACGCAATAGAATTCGATAAAGAATGCAGACGATTAGTTCAAAACATTCACCTATTTGATGCGTTGCGAAGTGACCGAGGACCGTCGTGCAACGGATTGGAAGCAAGAACTCCATTTTTAGACCCTGAATTTGTGGATTGGTACCTTATGTTGCCTCCTGAAATTAGGTTTACACCTCATTGTGAAAAATTACTGTTGCGAAAAGCGTTTGAATCTTATTTACCGCCTTGCATTGCCAACCGAACCAAAGAAGCGTTTAGCGATGGTGTCAGTTCCACAAAAAGGTCATGGTACCAAATCATTCAAGAAAAAATTCCGGCTATATGGGATTTGGACACAGTCAACATGTTCAACCCTCCAACTACACCTGAACAGCGATATTATAGAATGATTTTCAACCAATATTATTCAAATATGGAAAATGTTGTTCCTTATATGTGGATGCCTAAATACACCACCAGTACAGATTGTAGTGCAAGAACACTTGAACATTATAACGAAAAGGAATAAATGTTTTCATTGACATGTCGACCAGTTAATGGTTTATTTTTTCCTACGGCTTTCCATTCTACTTTTTGCCCTCCTTTATTTTTTCGTTTGTATATTATTTGCCTTCCAGAACTAGACGAAATTACAGAGGTGGCGCGCTATTATAAAATTGTCTAAAAATGGTTTGCCACCAGAAAAAGAAAATGATTGTAATTTTATGATAAAAAATGGTGTAAATTTTAAACCTCCTTCTATGTTTTTTAGTAGCACACCTATGAATGGTGCAACACCTTTAAAAACACTAGCTGACTGGAATGCCGCATATGCTGAATTTAAAAGAGACGAAAAACGCGAAGCTGACTTAAATGCAAAAATTGCAGCTCAATCTATCCCAAGAGCTTCTTCGATGCCTACAACGTCTGGTGCGCTACCGTCATACTGGCCAAAATGTAATATGAAAGATGTTGATGGAAAATTTAAAGTTACACGTCCAGGAAAAGGACCATCAAGTGATTGTATACCACCGCAAGAATCTAGACAACCAGCTCTAGTACAACAAGCTCCGGTTAAACAATTACCACTATGTACAAATTATGATAGAGTAGGAGCGAATGTATATAAAAATGGAGTAGAAATGAGTACTGAATGTGATTCTTCTAATCTTCCATCATGTTCAAAATGGGTTAAAGCTTTAGATAGTAATTGGGGGGTAGTAGGAATGAAAGATGGAAGAGAATCATTTTGTAATGTAAATGGTCTTCCAGTAGATACAAATAACGTAATTAGAAACAAATTACAAGCAATTGAAGGAACTCGTGAAGAAGGTATACAAATAGCAAATAGTGATTTGGCAACATATCCATGGGTTAAACCTGAAAATAAAGGCAAAACTGGAAACCCATATAACATTACGAATAAAGAGGTAGGGAGATATAATCCATTTTATGGTGGTAAACGTTCTAGACGCAGAACTCGTAAATCGCGTCGTTAAATATTTAGACAACCTAAATATTAAATAGTAATCCTATTTAATATATATGGATTTAAACATTGATAATTATTCGTTACAAGAATTATTGAAATTATTCAAATTGGATGATAACTTTACACAAGCCGAATTCAAATATGCACGCAGAATCGTTCACGCTCTTCACCCCGATAAATGCGATAAAGAAATCAAATATTATCTTTTTTTTAAAAAGGCATACGAATTGTTGGAATCCGTGAATTCGTTCAAACACAAAATCGAAAACAATGTAGACGCCCAACTTACCTTTGATGAAATTATTGACGGAATGACCGACCACGATAAAAAAACAATCGTAGATTCGTTATCCGTCAATCCCAACTTTAACAAGGATTTCAACACCTTGTTTGAAAAGTATTATTTAAAGGAAGATGACACCGGCTATGGTAATTGGTTGCAATCCAACGATGATATGGACGTAAGTTATGCAGACCGTAAAAAACAATCGCGTGCTATTGTGGTAACTACGATTGACGAATGTCCCAAAGACAATTATACCGATTTAAAAAATGCGTACACCGTTAACAGTGTGTTGGGCGTATCCGAAGAAGATTTCGTGCAACGCCACAAAAATATCCAAGAGTTGAAGCGGGAGAGAGATACTCAAAATCTTACTCCTCTCAATAATGAGGAAGCCAGTCAACAATTGGCACAACAAGAAGAAAGGGAAAGTAAATGGGCAACCCAACAAGCGTTCAAGTTTGTAAAACAAACTGAAAAAAATAAGACACAGCAACAATCTTTTTGGAGTCATTTGTTAACTCTTAAACATTAATATAAAGATTAATATACCATACATAGTATGATAGCGATTGCTGTATTTACAAATGATATTACTGGATATGTTAAATTTACGGAAGATGGTGATAGAGTTCGTATTGATGTAAATGTTACAGGATTAAACCCAAATTCGTTACATGGATTTCATGTACATGAAGCAGGTGATTTAACGGATAAGTGTACAAGCATGTGTGCACATTTCAATCCTTTTAACCAAACCCATGGTGGTCCTGATTCGAAACATAGACATGTGGGCGATTTGGGTAATTTACAAGCCAATAAAAAAGGTGAAGCCAAATATTATTACTATGATGATGTAATTAAATTACGCGGATTCAAAAGAAATATTATTGGGAGAGGACTAATTATTCATGCAGATGAAGATGATTGTGGAAAAGGAGGAGACGATGAAAGCCTGAAAACGGGGAATGCAGGTAAACGTATTGCATGTGCTGTCATTGGATATGCCAAAGATAATTTTCCAAAAAAATAAGCATTTAAAGAAATTGGTGAAGAAAGTCAAGAATACGGTAGTACTGAATGTTTGTTATTTGATTGGTGTCGTAATATAGTTGGTTGTTCATATAATGAATTATTTGGTCGTACAAGTATGTATTGGTGTAAATTACATTGTACTCATGAATATAGGGAATGATAGTGATGTCTTCATCCGTGTCGTACATGTCGTTAATTTCCATTGTAGTTTTATACGGTAATCAAATAGAACAGAATGTTTCAATTTTTATATATGATAAAAATTGAATAAACCTATAGTATTATAAACTAATATAATGCCTGCAAAGTGTCAATACGAAGGATGCAAAGTTAGAGCTAGCTTTAATATTCCTGGAGAAAAATGTAAATTTTGTAATAAACATAAATTAGAAGGTATGATAAATCTAACAAAAAAATATTGTCAACAAATAGGATGTATTATTCAACCAACTTTTGGTTTACCAGAAGGTAAAATACAATTTTGTAATCAACATAAATCAGCAGGAATGATAAATGTAAAATGTAAAACATGCGAATATGATGGATGTAGTGTTCAACCAAATTTTGGTTTACCAGGGAAAAAAAGACAATTTTGTAATCAACATAAATTATCAGGAATGATAGATGTAACTCATTCTACATGTGAATATATAGGATGTACTATTCAACCAACTTTTGGATTACCTGGTGGTAAAAGTCGTTTTTGTAATCAACATAAATTATCAGGAATGATAGATGTAACTCATTCTACATGTGAATATATAGGATGTACTATTCAACCAACTTTTGGATTACCTGGTGGTAAAAGTCGTTTTTGTAATCAACATAAATTATATGGAATGGTAAATATAAAAGATAAAAAATGTCAACATCCAAATTGTAAAGTATTACCATCATTTGGTTTACCTGGTGGAAACAATCAATTTTGTAGTAAACATAAATTAGAGGGTATGATAAATGTATATTCTAAACACTGTGAACATAATAATTGTAAAATTTCGGCATCATTTGGATTACCTTGTGGTAAATTACAATTTTGTAGTAAACATAAATTAGAGGGTATGATAAATATGCATGTTACGAATTGTGAACAACCTGGGTGTAGTATTATGAACCCAAATTTTGATATTCCAGGTGGGAAAGGTCGTTTTTGTATTACCCATAAATTGAAAGAAATGATAGATGTAAGGTCTAAAACATGTGAACAAGAAGGTTGTAATGTTCGTTCACATTTTGGAATACCAGGTGGTAAAAAACAGTTTTGTATTAAACATAAATTAGCAGGTATGGTAAATGTTGTATCTAAAACATGTGAATATTTAGTTTGTGATATATCATCTCCTGTCTTTGGATTTAAAGGAGAAAAAGGGAGATTTTGTTTTGAACATAAATTAGCAGGTATGGTAAATGTTGTATCTAAAACATGTGAATATTTAGATTGTGATACAATACATCCATCTTTTGGATTTATAGGAGAAAAGGGTCAGTTTTGTAATAAACATAAATTAGCAGGTATGGTAAATGTAAAAGATAAAAAATGTGAATATCCTAATTGTACTATTGGACCTGGTTTTGATAATCCAGGAGGCAATGGTCGTTTTTGTAGTCAACATAAATTAGATGGAATGGTAAATGTAATAGATAAAAAATGTCAACATCCAGGTTGTAAAGTTATACCAACTTTTGGATTGCCAGGAGAAAAAATAAAGTTTTGTAGTAAACATAAATTACAAGGAATGATAATTATACACGCTAAATGTTGTGAATATATTGGGTGTAATAGTGTTAGACCTGGTTTTGATAATCCAGGAGGTAAAGGTAGATTTTGTAATCATCATAAATTATCAGGTATGATAAATGTAAAAGACCATATATGTGAAGCAGATGCGTGTAATATTCAAGCATCTTTTGGTCTACCCGGTAAAAAAAAGAGTTTTTGTATTAAACATAAATCAGACGAAATGATAAGTAACAGAAAAATATGCAACTATTCAGATTGTTCAATTAGTGCAATGTATGGAAAACCTGGTAATATACGTAGCCATTGTGCAAAACACCGTCAAACGGGAATGATTCGTAGACCCAATGCTAAATGTAAACAATGCAAAGAATTAGCTATATGGGGCAAAAACTGGGTTCCTGTTCATTGCGAAACCCATAAATTACCAGATGATAAAAATTTAGTAGAGAATCCATGTATTTCTTGCGGGTTAATGTATGTGTTGGATGATAATAACCGTTGCGAGAATTGTAATCCAGAATCGTTTGCCACTGCTCGGTTAGCAAAACAAAATGCTCTCATGTCCTATCTAGATGCCCGCAAACTTCCTGGAAACAGTACCGATATTACGATTGATAACGGTATTTGTGGAAAAGAACGTCCTGACCGCGTTTATGATTTTGGTGATAAAATAGTTATTTTAGAATGTGATGAACACCAGCATCAAGACCGACAGTGTTTATGCGAACAAACTCGAATGGTGAACATTGGTCAAAGTTTTGGTGGAATACCAGTTTATTTCATACGATGGAACCCAGATGATTACAGTCCTGAAAATGTTAGAAAAAATCCAGAAGAAATTTCAAAACGTTATACTTTGGTAGGTGATTTAATTCGTGATATTCAATCCAACAATTATGAGTTGCCTACTGCACTTGTATCTGCAATCTATTTGTATTATGATGGATGGAATTCATTGGCGGAATCAACATGGCAGGTTCTCACAGGGTTTGAATAAATTAATATTATACTAGTATATGTTTACTTTTATAAAACGATATGTACCCAACTCTCTTACTCAAAAAGATAAACAAAAACAAAGAAGCATGTTGACCAAATCTAGAAAAATGTACAAACAAAACAAATACTATACGCGTAAACCAGTTGCTTCCTACAAACACAAAACATCCAGTCACATTACCGATGCAAAACGAATATACGATGTTCAAACGGTAGTTCCTAACAGCGAATTGGCATTAAAAACGGGATGTTCTCTAGATGCGTTACGAAAAATTGTAAAAAAGGGGGAAGGGGCTTATTACTCATCTGGCTCAAGACCTAACCAAACACCGCAATCATGGGGTTTAGCAAGATTAGCCAGTTCTATCACAGCGGGCAATGCATCCATTGTCGATTATGATATATTGGAACAAGGGTGTAATTCTACCAGTAAAGCGTTAAAATTAGCAAAAACACGAAAAAACAAAAATTGAATATAATATAAACTTTTTTAGGGTAGTACACTATGTATAAACAATTGAAGAATTGGAAAACTCCTCTTTTGTATTGTGATTGTGAGTCCTGTTTTGTGAGTCATGTAGCACCATGTCATGTATATGCTAAATTGAAGAACGGAAGTTATGCAAAACATTGTGCTCTCTATGCAATGTTGTGGTATACGATTGATATTATATATTCATTTAATTATTTCTTATACAACACCAGTTGTCCTTCCGAAGAAATACATTATTGTTTACAATTGGAAGAAAATGAATGTGCAGATTATTACATGATGGTCAATTCGGTTGCCACTAAATGTGTTTTTCATGTGGATGCAAATATATGCACCTATGATGAACAATCATGTATACCTCCATCGGAATACAAAGAAGTTAAGATAATTATATTTGTTACTACTGCCATGATGTATACTTGTTTGTGTTTACTACATTACACACTTCGAAAAGAAATTCAAGAAAAAAAGGAAATTGAATATGATGCTACCTGTTGTTTAGCGAATACTTGTTGCTCTACATGTGCCCTTGCCCAAGAATACAGAGAACTGGAATTACAAAATATTAATTAAATTTTATTAAACTATAGTATGTATCATGTTTATCTTAAAAGTATTATTTTTTGTAAAATAATACTTATTTTATTAATCTTAGCAGAAGTATATTTATGGATAAAAGGTAAGAAAGAAACGGAACTGGATAAAAAATTACAATACTTTAAAAGTAAAGTGGAAAATGTATTCAAAATATTAATGTCATTATTATTAGTTTTTTTATTTAATCCTAGAACAGACCGAAGTATTTTAATCGATTATGAAACAAAATTATTATTATGTTTATTTGGAATTATTTTATTAATTACAATGAAACAATGTTGATTTAAACATTAGTACTATGTTAGTATATGTCAACCTATTATGATGTATTGCAACTTCCTAAAAATGCATCGTTTGAACAAATTAAGAAACAATACAGAAAAATGTCACTTGAACATCATCCAGACCGAGTAAATGGGAATGAAGAAATGTTTAAAAAAATATCGGAAGCCTACGAACATTTATCCGATGAAAATAACCGTCGTATTTACGACCAAAGTTTAAATCCTTCTATGAATTTGTTTGATGTTATTTTTGGAAATCCGGATGTTCAAATGTTTGGTCAAAAAGAAATGCCGTTTCCGTTTCCGTTTCCTGTTCAAAAACCAGCACCGTTACTAGCATCGGTTGAAATTACGTTGGACCAAGCTTATACCGGATGTTGTATTCCTATTGAGGTAGAACGCCAAATTGAATTTCATCGAGTACGCCATTCAGAAATGGAAACCATTTACGTGGACATTCCTTATGGTATTGATAACAACGAAACCATTATGTTACCTAAACGAGGAAACCAAGTAGATGGTACAGCAGGAGATATTAAAATAGTAGTTACTGTTAAAAACAATACAAAATTAGAGCGTAAAGGTCTAGATTTGTATTATACTCAATCCATTTCCTTAAAAGAAGCCATGTGTGGATTTACAGTAGAAATTGAATATTTGCAGAATAAGAATTTTAAAATTGTGAATAATGATTTTATTATTACACCGCAATATAAAAAAGTAGTGGCAAATGGTGGTATGAAACGCGATAAAAATCATGGACAGTTCATTATCATGTTTAATATTGTCTTTCCCCAATTGTCGCCTGAAAAAATAGAACAATTGAAGGATATTTTATAAAATGATTGTAACTATCGAGCTATTAATTTATTCAAATAAGATTGGTATACCAGTAAAGTCATCCCCGCCTCCTCCTTTACCTCCGATTGGTTGTATTTCTATTTCTCTATTTGTTGGAAAATAGTGTTTTGCATATTCGCCGCACATATTGTCATTTTTTCTTGCAACACTACAATAATTGTATTTTACTTTTTCTTCTTTTTTCTCTCCTGTAACTAAAAAAGAAGAATCTGTATATTGAATTGGGAAAAATTTACATGTACCAAATTGATTTCCTATTTCATCAGGAATAAAATGGGTGCAATGCAAACAAAATTTAGGAGACGCAACATAATATAAGAAGATAAAAAAATATTTCATACCTTATTACACTAAATATGTTTATATCTAAAATTGAATTAAAATAGTATAGGTTAATATGTTAAAGGATGGATAAAATTATTCAAAAAACAATTTTTGAAGAAATGAAAAAATGTTTGAAAGGTCCAGTACATATTGATGTTGACCAAGGATATATGCGTGAAGAGTTAGAACTAGAATATATACGTGACAAGGATGGAACAAGATATATTGTGAATATATATGATATAGATACATATCATAGTGTGTGGTATGCGAAATATCGTGTACCAGTTATGGAAGAAATGTTGAAAGTGTTTACGGAAGAAACAGCCGACTTGGATTCATTTACACTTTATTTAAACTATATATATGAGAAAAAAACATTTAAACTAAGGATTTAAGTATAATTATTTTTTTACTGTATATAATTTCTAAATATTGTTTAAACATTATTGCATAATATAAAAGTATGGACAAACAACAATTAAAAACCCACATCAAAGATTGGGTTAAATTAGACGATGAAATTTCTCATTTTAAACGCCAAATTCGTGATTTAAACTTAAAAAAAAAGAAAATATCCGACCAATTATTAGAAGTCATGAAAGAGCAGGAAATTGATGCTTTTGATTTGAACAATGACGGTAAATTAATACGCCAAGTCCGAAAAACCAAAACTCCTTTGAATAAAAAAACAATTATGACAAGTTTAGGTAATTATTTTAAAGATGAAGAAAAAGCAAAAGAAGCGTCCACTTTTATTTTAGAATCTAGAACAATAAAAATGAAT
>Ga0304728_1000604_pt1 | contig 29802 bp, 25 predicted proteins | sample C_130625_MF_Meta_FD_190476 | JGI IMG/M metagenome (GOLD analysis project Ga0304728, IMG submission 190476) | Freshwater microbial communities from Lake Croche, Canada to study carbon cycling - C_130625_MF_MetaG (v2) (version 2) | ecosystem: Environmental > Aquatic > Freshwater > Lake | place... | reverse complement strand
CGGGAATTCAAGGCGCTCAAGGTGTAACTGGTGCTCAGGGTGCAACTGGTATTAAAGGTGCACAAGGTGCAACAGGTGCAACTGGCATTCAAGGCGCTCAAGGCGCAACTGGAGCCGGTGCTCAGGGTGCCACTGGGGTGGCAGGAATTCAAGGCGCTCAAGGCGCTCAAGGCGCTACAGGCGCTGGTGCTCAAGGTGCAACCGGTGCAACGGGAATTCATGGTGCTCAAGGGGCCACTGGGGTGGCAGGAATTCAAGGTGCTCAAGGTGCTACAGGAGCTGGTGCTCAGGGTGCAACTGGCGCAACGGGAACTCCTGGCGCTCAAGGAGCAACTGGGGTGGCAGGAATTCAAGGCGCTCAAGGTGCAACGGGTGCTGGTGCTCAAGGTGCAACAGGGGTGGCAGGAATTCAAGGTGCTCAAGGTGCCACCGGTGCTGGTGCTCAGGGTGCAACTGGCGCAACGGGAACTCCTGGCGCTCAGGGTGTAACTGGTGCAACTGGTGCAACTGGTGCAACGGGAATTCAAGGCGCTCAAGGTGTAACTGGTGCTCAGGGTGCAACTGGTATTAAAGGTGCACAAGGTGCAACAGGTGCAACTGGCATTCAAGGCGCTCAAGGCGCAACTGGAGCCGGTGCTCAGGGCGCAACTGGTATTAAAGGTGCACAAGGTGCAACTGGCATTCAAGGCGCTCAAGGTGCAACTGGAGCCGGTGCTCAGGGCGCAACTGGTGCAACGGGAGTCCAGGGTGAGACTGGTGTCCAAGGTGAGACTGGCGCTCAAGGTTCCACTGGGAATAAAGGAGATTCGGGCGCAACTGGTGCAACGGGCGTTCAAGGTGAGACTGGCGCTCAAGGTGCGACGGGCGTTCAAGGCGAGACTGGCGCTCAGGGTGCAACGGGCGCTCAAGGTGCAACGGGCGCTCAAGGTGCAACGGGCATCAAGGGCGCTCAAGGTGCAACTGGTGCTCAGGGTGCAACTGGTGCTCAGGGTGCAACTGGTTCCATCGGTGCTCAAGGTGCAACCGGGATCAAAGGTGCACAAGGTGCCACAGGCGCTCAAGGCGCAACTGGTGCAACAGGCATTCAAGGCGCTCAAGGTGCCACTGGCGCTCAAGGCGCAACTGGTGCAACGGGAATTCAAGGCGCTCAAGGTGCCACAGGCGCTCAAGGTGCAACAGGCATTCAAGGTGCTCAAGGTGCCACCGGTGCTCAAGGCGCAACTGGCGCAACAGGCATTCAAGGCGCTCAAGGCGCTACCGGTGCTCAAGGCGCAACTGGTTCAACGGGCGCTCAAGGCGCTACCGGTGCTCAAGGCGCAACTGGTTCAACGGGAATTCAAGGCGCTCAAGGCGCTACCGGTGCTCAAGGCGCAACTGGTTCAACAGGCATTCAAGGCGCTCAAGGCGCCACCGGTTCTCAAGGCGCAACTGGCGCAACAGGCATTCAAGGCGCTCAAGGCGCTACCGGTGCTCAAGGCGCAACTGGTTCAACAGGCATTCAAGGTGCTCAAGGTGCCACTGGTGCTGGGGCTCAAGGCGCAACTGGCGCAACAGGCATTCAAGGCGCTCAAGGTGCCACCGGTGCTCAAGGCGCAACTGGTGCAACAGGCATTCAAGGCGCTCAAGGTGCCACCGGTGCTCAAGGCGCAACTGGTGCTCAAGGCGCAACTGGTGCAACAGGCATTCAAGGTGCTCAAGGTGCCACTGGTGCTGGGGCTCAGGGCGCAACTGGTGCAACGGGGATTCAAGGCGCTCAAGGTGCCACCGGTGCTCAAGGCGCAACTGGTGCAACGGGGATTCAAGGCGCTCAAGGCGCCACCGGTGCTCAAGGCGCAACTGGTGCAACAGGCATTCAAGGCGCTCAAGGTGCCACCGGTGCTCAAGGTGCAACTGGTACAACAGGCATTCAAGGTGCTCAAGGTGCCACCGGTGCTCAAGGCGCAACTGGTGCAACAGGCATTCAGGGTGCTCAAGGTGCCACCGGTGCTCAAGGCGCAACTGGTGCAACAGGCATTCAGGGTGCTCAAGGTGCAACTGGTGCAACAGGCGCTCAAGGCGCTACCGGTGCTCAAGGTGCAACTGGTGCAACAGGCATTCAAGGTGCTCAAGGCGCTACCGGTGCTCAAGGTGCAACAGGCATTCAAGGCGCTCAAGGCGCCACCGGCGCTCAGGGTGCAACTGGTGCAACAGGTATTCAAGGCGCTCAAGGCGCAACTGGCGTTGGGGCTCAGGGTGCAACAGGCATTCAAGGCGCTCAAGGCGCAACTGGCGTTGGGGCTCAGGGTGCAACAGGCATTCAAGGCGCTCAAGGCGCAACGGGGCCAATGGGTGCAACTGGACCAGGTTTTGTAGGAAATTCAATTGGATATCTAAACATCGGAACGCCTAATCCTGCAGCTGGAGCAACAGGAAATCTTTCTGCATCAGGAACTATAACTGCAGCATCGTTTAACGCAACGTCGGACTATCGTATTAAAAAGGACATTAAAGAATTGGAACCAACATTATTCAACGTAGATAATTTAAGACCTATTCAGTATCTAAATATATTAACACAAAAAACCGATATAGGGTTTTTTGCACATGAAATACAACAACATTATCCTTATTTGGTATCGGGTGAAAAAGATGGTGCAACAACTCAATCAATGAATTATAACGGAATTATTGGAATTCTCGTGAGAGAGGTTCAAGAGCTTAAAAAACAAATAAAAGAAATAAAAGAAAATATGTTGTAATATGTTGTGGATATATATCAATTCACAATTGATATTTATATGTGTCAATAGGTTTATGGGGTTTATATGGAGGAGCAGGACAAGTTCTGGTCTAGAATAGGCGCAGTAAAAAAATTGAACCGGTGATTCGCATGACTAGATTTTCAACCTAATCATAAACCTGTCGCTGCTACTACCAGTTCTCTCCTCCAGAAATGGTCACGAACGCGACCAAAATCTCTTATTTGATGAACCGTCCCATAAATACAGTATTATAACTGACCCCGACTCAAAATATACTTCTGTTACGACGTGGAATCACTCACATTTTCCTCATTTTGATGCCGATAAAATCATCAAAAAGATGATGTCCGGGAAAAAATGGAATCCCGAAAACAAATATTGGGGTATGACGGCGCAGGAAATAAAAGACATGTGGAAAAAAAACGGAGACGATGTTTCTGGTGCGGGAACAGACATGCATTTTAATATTGAATGTTTTATGAATAATTCCCACTGTTTAGATGCTTATACACATAAGCATCTAATTGATTATTATTATGACAACAATTCTAAGAACGACACGCTCACTCCAGAGTGGAATTATTTCATAAAATTCGCAAAGGCGTTTCCGGATTTAAAGCCATATCGCACCGAATGGATGATATATCATGAAGATTTGAAGCTTGCTGGTTCAATTGATATGGTATATGAGAATCCCGACGGAACATTGATGATTTATGACTGGAAGCGTTCAAAAGAAATCTCAAAGTCAAACAATTTCCGTGAATATGCTATTACGGAATGTATTAATAACTTACCGAATACAAATTTTTGGCATTATAGTCTTCAGTTGAATACGTACAAGGCGATTATAGAAGCCAAGTATCAAAAAAAAGTAACCGCGCTTTATTTAGTAAGGCTTCACCCGAATAATACAAGCGAGAGTTTTGAGTTAATTAAAGTACCAAATTTACAGGAAGAAATCGCCGAGTTATTTGAAATAAGAAGGCTAGAATTAGAAGAAAAAAAGATATAAATGGAACCCGTTGTATAAATATATCATGCTGGTAAATGAAATGAAGATTGGAAGTGAAATGTTATTATTATTTTTTTTGTTTTTCGGATTCCATTATTTAATAAACGGCGAAATATATCTGGAAATGATGATTAATAAATTGTATAATGTTTACAAAAGAGTTTCGTCAACGGAGGCGGAGCTTATTGTGAAAAAAGTGGAAAATAAATACGAGGAGAAATACGAGGAGAAATATCTAGACAGGTATAAAAAAATAGAATCAGTTGAGTTATCAAAAGAGAAGACGGATTCATTAAAACAAAGCATCCTTTTTGAAAATACTCCTCTTGGAAACGTTTTAATGTTTTACGATCATTCAAGAGAAACCTTTGTATATTATTCGGATCATGCGGTACCCTATAGATTTTTAGAATCAGTCGGAAGAAAATATGTTATAACAAATAACTGTAAATTTTTGTTTGTTGATATGAATGAGGAAATTTATAAATCAACTCAAGAATCGGAAAAGGTCGTGACTCAGGAGACTGTGAAAGAAACAAAAAGTGTTTTTGCGAAACTTAAAAATTACAAAAACACAGAATCAACTTCTAAAAAGGAAAAACCCGTAAATATAAAAGTTCGGGCGAATCGTTATTCCCATGAAGGAAAGTTGGCAAATTTTTCGTTTTTAAAAAAGGTAGATAGAAAAGCAGTGGATAAAAATTATTCTGTTAGTTTTGCAGAATTTAAGAAAATGAACATAAAATAAAAGCTAACGATATTGTAGGAATGTACAAAAAAATAAACAGAAAAAAAGTGACAAAAAATCATAAAACGAAAAAACAACATACAAAAAAAATTATGAGAGGCGGGGAGAACACGGGTTTTATTAAGCCGATGGCTTATTTAGTTTTCAATCTTATTGAAAGGGGTGGTAACGCAGCAGTACGCGAACTTGGTAGAATATTACACGTGGAAACCGATTCAACCGATATTAAAGAACTAGTATCTAATTTAAATAAAGCATTAGAAGACCCACAAACAAAACAAGAATTAGCGACATTTTTAGTGAACATGGGAGATAAAATACTAATTGCAACAGAAGCTTTAGGTCCACCACTACAAAAGGCAATAGATAAAGTATTAGATATTTTTGATAGGGGAGCTAAAAGAGTTATTCAGGTCGCGACAAGCGCCGGATTAGAAGCCGCGACGGCCCTTCCCGTGATAGGTAGCGTAATGGGAGGAGTTATAGTATTGGACGATATGGTTAAACTAGGTGAGGCGGCTATAAGTGCCGCACTAGGAACTACAACAACAGCAGTTGAGGCAGCGTCAGACGTAAGAAATAATATTATTGAAAAAACGACCGAGTTGGCGAATGAGCATAAAAATACGGGAATTGAAATGTCTGATTTACGCGGACTAAAAGAAAGGGGGCAGGCGAGATTAAGCCAAACTATAAGTGGTTTACAAAATACCGATTCTATTATACAAAATAGTGCAGAAAAATTAGGTTCTTTAAAGAGCACCGCGATGGGCGCTGCAGCGACTGCTGTAAATCCAGATACAATTCTTAAAAATACGCAAGTGTTGAATAAACAAGCCCTCACTGCATCAAAGGGATTGACAAAAGAATTACCTTTTGGACAACGGATGGCGGCAAACACTGCATTAAGTGCGGCTAGCATGGGCGCAAATGTTACAGCGATGGGTGCAAATTATGCTGCAAAAAAAATAACGGCGAATAAATGACGAATAAATGACGAATAAATCATGAATAAATCATGAATAAATCATGAATAAATCATGAATAAATCATGAATAAATCATGAATGAGAAATAATTTGTTGTTTACTTTGCCGGATTATCTTTAGTTTTTTTCCATTCTAGATATCCGATGCTTTTTGCTATATTGAACGAAGTTCCTAAATGAGACTTTGCTATTTCCAGCGCTTTTTTTTCCTTCTCTCCCATTTGAGAGATATATTTCAAAATTTCGGGCGGATAGTTGCAATCGCTTAAATTCATCATATTTATGATTATCTATATCATAAAATTTTTAATTCAATTTTATGTGATAATTGTGCCGAGAACGCCGATAGCAAAAAAATTGAAACCAAAAAAACTTTTGTAACCAAAAACAACAAAGCAATGTCCGAGGAAGCAATAAATGTCAACATTTTCAGGTACAAATTCACTCCTGAGTTCATGAATCAACTTTATGAATTCGCAAAAATTCACCAATATGATGACCGGAAAGCATTTAAAGAAGCCTGGGTTGACTGGAAGGAGGAAAATGAGGAAAGTATGAAACGAGAAATTTCACGACTCGGCAATCTCGGATACGACGGGAATATTGAAGACAAAGCATTCAAAAGTGCGAGATATTATTTCCGCAAAAAGCCGACAGTAAAGAGAGAGCCTAAAGAACGCTGTAAGTATATATCCGTCTCTAAAAATTTCATAATAGAGGTTGACAACCATATTGAGAGAAACATGTCAAACCCTGATTACAAACCATCCTCGGGGTTTTCAAATTTCTGTCAAACCAATACTGAATTACTAAAGGATGAAATTATCAACTTGAATAATATGGTAGATGGTTCGGACATGTTTAGAAAAATTAAAAAAACATATAAAAATAGATACTTTATCATGACTACTAAGGATGCGTAATCATGATAATTCAATTGGTTCCAAGGTGTTCTAAGGTATTCTAATGTCTGCGAGATTTTCTAGTCTTTTTACTACTTTTTTTACTACCTTTTCTGCTACCCACTCTCTTTTTGGATTTCCTCGTTTTTTTTGATGGCATCATGTGAGCAGCGCCTTCGGCCGGGGGTTTCCCGTCACGAATCAGCTTGGCGTCCATCATAGCCTGTTTATATTCATATTTGGGGTCTTTTTTCCTATTCTCGTTGAAAATTCTCTTAACCATAGCCATCCATGCTTCCGCCATATTATATAAACTACATGAGAAAATATATAAATCTTCTAAATAAAGAAAATTGAATTGCTTTATTCCTTTATGTACGCATTGAACAAAAGAAAATGAATTCCGTGGTGTTGACAAGATATTTGTATATGAAGGACGAGGTGGAAGTGTCTCTTGTTACTTCTCTCTTGACGAGAAGCGAGAGAAGCCTCTTTTGGGCGGCCGAGCTATATTATTCGGGGTTTGGAGAAGAATTATTCGCCCTTTTTTGGAAAATATATTATGATTTTTACGCGGTTTTGAATCCCACACTTTGGGAATACCTATCAAAAAAACAGAAAGAATTTCCCGAAAATCCGGAAATTGTTATTGCTTGCATAATAAAGACGTTCTTGCTGAGACCGGTTACGCTAGACATGTATTTTCTGAGAATCGTCCAGGATGACTGTATTCATGAATTACTTACTTCTCTCAAAGAAGCAAATTATATTTCTATTCGGAATCAAATCTTTTCGGAAAACTCCAAAATAAAAGAAATCCTTGAAAAGAGTTTAGATTTCTTTGAGTGTCATGGAGAGAAAAGAGAGAAACTGACAAAAAAATGGGCGCGGTCCCGGAAATGTCCGCAAATAGATTCCCGTGTTCATTTACTTTCTCTCATCATGTCATTCTTCTCACAACAATCAGGAAAACCCCCAGGGAAAAACTTCTATGGAATGGCGGAACCGGAGGAAATAACGAAATATAACACACTCCTTGTTGATGAAAAAAGGAAGCACTATAAAATTCTGGAAGAGGCGTGCCGAGATACGATTGACTCGGATAATCATCTTTCTCTCTTTTATCTTGAGAGAAACAAGTTCTCACCAGAAGAGGTTAAAAAGGCATATTACCATGATTGGCTTTATTATGCATCTTTCTCTCCCGTTTGGTCAGAAAGAATCTATAGATATGGTGGAGAAATCGTTCATGATACAAGAAAGATTGTCTTTACGAATGAGGATAATGAACAAGAATTCTATGAGAATTTCGGATATGAACCGGACGAACAAAAACAAACGACTATTCAAAAAAGTATACAACCCATCGTTAAGGAAAGAACATGGGAATCTTTTTATGACGAGCATAAACAATTTGCACAATATAAACCATCCAACTTGTCTCTATGGGGGGAAATTAAGTATTAAATTTTCTGTTTACACTCACCGGTTTTTATATCTTTCCTGAAATTATTGGGACATCTTTTGCGGGTGGTGTTGCGGGTGGTGTTGCGGGTGGTGTTGCGGGTGGTGGTTTTGGGCTTTTTTTCCGGCTTTCTCTCTCTTTTCATGGTTTTTCTTGGCTGTTTTACTTTTCCCGCATCATAAAGCTCGGCGAACCTCCTAAGAGTTCCAATAGTGAATTGTGTTATAGTAGGGTCATCATTCCTGAGAATCCTATTTGCGGCACTAGTTCGTAAAGTATTTTCCAATACTTCATCTTTGATATTGTTCAAGTGCGCGGATATAAGTTTTCTAAACATGCGAATTTCAGTGAGAACAATGTTTTTTCTGATATTCATGACGGTTGAATAAACATCCACCTTTTTGTAATAAAACCAATCTGCGAATACTGGTTGCCCGTCCTCGTCTATTTTCGGTTTTTCAAAGAATCTGAAATAGGACATGAGAGAATACTGAGGGTCACCATAATTTTTATTAGTCTCTTCCAACTCGTATTGAGGGTCCGGAGACATTGCTTTTTTTCTCGCATTTTTAGAATCGCTGAGTAAAAATTCGTCCAACAAGGCCTCTTGTACCACTAATTTACATATAATTTCTGCGACTGCTTCATTTCCTAGTCTTCCCATAAAAAATTCTGACAAGTTTCCCTTCATTTCTCTGTACAGCTCATTATTAGAGTGTCTTGAGTTGAAATACAAGTAATCTTTTAGATAACTTTTGTTTCTCGGGTTATTCCTCTTATTTACCAAGTAGCTATTCAAGTATGCATTAATCTTCAAAAAAATCATAAATAAATAACCTTTGGTCATGGTTAATAAATCCTTTTGTTTCTGAGTGGTTGGAATAAGTTTATGAACATTTTTTCCGTCTTTATTATATTCTTCAAATAAACGGTCAACTAACTCATCAAAATGTGTCATTGTATTAAGACGTGATTCCGAACCTTCTCTGAATTCATCAATATAGTCTCCGGGAATATTAAATTCTTTGAATGTCATCAATTCCTTGAAAATATCAATCATGTCAAGAATATGGCACGAAAAGGTCATTTGTGGTGCCACCGCGATATCGTCAACTTCCAGAACCTCGTTTAAAAATTGTGTTTGTAAATAACGCATAGATGTGCCAGGTAATGAAAAATATGTCCTTACTTCAGAATTTTTAATCACCAGCGTGTTGTTTTCGTCAAAATTCATGATTAATTTGGAGGTAGTTTTCTTAAGCTTATCCAAATGATACAGTAAGTTTTTAATGAGATTAATAAAGGTCTCCATGATAACATTATCGGACAATTTAGGTTTATAGTAGGTGAATATCCATTCTATGTCGGAAAACACCCCACAGCTTTTTTGCGCCCATGATTCAAAATTAATTTTGTATACGGTTGGTTTCTCTCCACCTTCATCCACTTCTAGTGTGTATAAACTGTTTTTTCTCTTCCTTTCTTTTTCCTCATCATCGTATTCTTCATCCATACAAAAACGGTTTAAATATCTGGTCAACGGCATCAAGGCGACATCATTAGAAACCATAAATGTTGCGTTCTTTTCTTTAACTTTTTTATCCTTGTTCAAACTGGCGGTTGTATATGCGTCAACCTCTATCAATTCTTGATTTCTGTAAAAAAAATCTTCTTCATCACCAGAGCCAATCTTTATTTGTTCTAAATCTTTACCGGCGGTGTCGGTGTTTAATAAAACATCGCTTATATCTTCACCATCTATGTCTAAATCTAGTTGAGTAAATTTCGCGAGACTGGATGATTCAAGTTCATATCCGATACTTAATATCTTTTTGAAAACATCGCTTTTACTAATATGACCACCCGTTTTATTTCTCATTTAATATAATGATATATATTTTATAAAATCTTATTGTTTTTATCTCATGTCGTAATATTTTTTCTGCGATTCCATTTCTGCATCCACATAATTCACTGCATAAGTAAATGAGAATCCTTCATCGGTCAATAATTTGATTCTATCAGGGTGATAGTGGATTTCGTGATATTGTTCCACCCTTCTGCGATAAATTGCGGATAGTTCTTTTTTAATTTCCCGAATAAATGTAAAATGCGATATAAACCTTTTCAGATAGGTATCGTATCTTTCATGGCGGACATTATTTAATAAATGAAAATAATGCTCGCCGTATGCGCCTTTTTCTATGTGAATTTTATAATATTTGTACATAATCCACTTGAATTTTGTCAATTCCGATTTCGGATTAATAAACATGTATTCGCGGGCAAAGTCTGACGACATGGTTACTTGTTTCTTTACTCATGTTACAATTCAATTACTTGATATCAATTTTTTTATTTTTTCTTGTTTTCACGTTTTTCGGTTTTTTTTTCATGGTTTTTTTTGCATTGGACGAAGCTAATCTTATTTCCGCCATTCCACTCTTGCGGTGAAATATGGAAACTAAATCGGGATATGTTTTATTCAAGTATTCGGCGGCTTTTTCATTGTTATCAAAGCGTTCCGCTGTTTTTTTACCAAGTCCCCCCTCACTATGAAATTTTGTTTTAATAGTTGTGTTATTATATCTCAAGACACCACCATCTTTCAGATAATACAGAATACTTTGCTCCACGTCCTCCTTTTCTTTTATTTGACTTGATGGTTCCAAATTTCTATCATGGCGGTTGATGAATCCATACATGGTGCCGATAATGAATTTCAGACTAGTGGAGACATTCGGTTTCATAAAAAAGGGATTCCTAACGGGATATATTCCCCAAATATAGAGCCCGTTTTTTTTCAACTCTTGAAATGCGGCCTTAAAAAACGCGTCTACATTTTTAATTTTGACCAATTTATTTGGACCGTTCATTTTTTCTACTTGTTCAACATCATCATCTATTGAGACAATGCATTTTCCCTCGGGAAAATAATTAATGATAAATTTACGCTGATTTGTAATTCCCTTTACACCAACCACGATTTTACCATAGAGGTCCTTCGGGACAGACTCTAAATAATCAGCATGTTCTTCTTCGTTGGCAACAAATATAACAATTTTTGACGCCGGAACACCTCCGGTTTTAAGCATCTTTAATGATTTATCAATAATTACATTGGGTCTTTTATAAGAAGGTATGGCAATAACATAATCACACATATATTATGTTATTTTTTTAATTTTCTTGTCGTTTTATTTTCTCATCGTTTTATTTTTCTGTTTTTTCATACCCTTGATAGTTTTGTTATGCGCATTGAAAAATGCCATTGATTTCCCCTTGGTTTGTTTCCATACTTGTTCTCTCAAATAACACACCACTGAAAGTCTTATTACGTCGTCTGTTTTTTTTTCTATGGGTAAATTTGCATGTGGTTGATGAACATCCATAAAAAGAATGTCCCCGGTCCTTACATCAACACCGAGTCCATATTGTGGAAAACAAGTCTCCCCGCCGCTATAATCACCCTGTTCAATTACAGCTAAATTGCCGAATCCTTCAACATCATCTCCTCTATCTGTGTGGATGGAAGTCTGATAATTCACATTCGTGGTAACAGTAGTGAACGCGGTTTTTGGTATCTTGAAATGTGTTTCGTCTGCTTTTTTCCGCTGTGCTCCATATTCCTTAGGTATCAATTTCCTATAAAGACGGTCAATATCTTGTACCATGGGTATTGTCTTTTTATACAAATTTGGATAATCCATGTTGAACCGACATTCATGGACACTGGTTGTCGGCTTTGGTTCTAGATTCCTTAAAAGCACTTTTTGAGATGGTGCCCACCTATCATAAAACCCAAAAATATTACTCATCACTTTCGGATTTGAACGTAAGCTTCTTGTTTTGCTGCCGGTTGCATTTCCGCGATTAGAACTAACATTGCTTTTGGCGAATTTAATAATATTTTCATAAAAATCGTCAAGGTGCCTTAAATCCTGCATGGCATTTTTTCTAAATTTTAACAGCAATTCACCATCTTCATCATAAACATCGGAATCACTTGTTATAATTATGGGAATATCTTCCCTTTTGATAAAGGTGTTGAGTTTTTTCAACATCTTTTCTTCATCATAATCTTTTTTAACATGGTAAATTATGATGCCGTCTTTTTTTTCTTTTTTGATTATCATTCTTTATAATATGTGATTATTAAAAAACAGTTTTCTACTTTTTTAATGCTGTTAGTTGTCCTAAAATCCCCATCGCATTTTGATACATCATATAAAAATAATATAGGTTCGTGGTCAATAAACTAAGGAAAAGCCACCAAAACCTACTTTTTATCACGCAAGACAATATGCCCGCAGAAATAAGTAATATAAAAACGTATTTATAATCGCGATGTCTTACTACATTATTATAAACAGAATAAATTATCCATAATACTATTAGAATAAGAAAAATATCCATATACTAGATAAATAAAAAAATTGAATTGTCAATAAATATATGTCGCCATGATATAAAACAAACGAATGGTGAAGAACGTAAAAGGTGGTAGCGGACATAAGAGCCAGGCGCGTAAATTTGTGGAGCCCGCAAAACAATTCGCCGTAAAAACCCGAATTGTAAAAGAGGATGGAGAGATGTATGCCCAAGTAACAAAGTTGCTAGGTAACGGAATGTGCACTGTTTTATGTGAGGATAATAAAAACAGATTATGTATAATTCGCGGTAAATTTCGCGGAAGAGGCAGACGAGATAACCTTTTATCAAATGGAAAATGGATAATGGTAGGGATTCGGGAGTACGAATCTGAAAAGGCGGGAAAACTGGACAATTGTGATTTATTAGAGGTGTACTCTGATTTGGATAAAGAACGCTTGAAGGCGCAGCCCGGAGTTGACTGGAAGAAATTTGTTGAAAACGACAATATTAATTCTTTTACCGATTCCACACAGTGTGCGATTGAATTTACTGATGCAAAAGAAGAAGATTATTCGCAGATAATGGAAGAGAGTTCCGATTTACCGGTTTTGGTAATAAATGATTCTGGAGTGGAGGAGGAAATTGATGTTGACGACATTTAATATTCCTTCACTAAAAATTTTATTTTTTTACATAAATCCTATGTAAAAAAAGGTGCTGTCTCCTGTATATTATTATAATTATTAATATAATTATACACTTTTTAAATAAGCAGTCGGGGGGAATGTTGTTCTCAAGAGTTTGCTGTTAGGAGACATACTTCATTACAATGAATTCTTTAAGTATTTTTTTTGCTTTATTATGTTACTTTTTCCATAATAATTAATGACATCTACTTAAAAAAAACTACATAATCTTTGATAATGGATAAAGGTTTGCGATATAAAAGTGCGATATTAAAAGAAACACTTAGTGAAAAGAAAGAAACCGTCAAAAAGGGATGGGTTTATTTAGATATTTCAAACAACGTTGGCGAAGCGGGCGAAGCGGGCAACGCGGGCATTAATGAAGAAGAAAAGTATCACGAGAAGGCTTCTTTGGAGATTGAAAAGATGTCTAAAAACTGGGAAGAGTATAAGAAAAATTATATTGAAGTGAATGGTGAGGACGCTTATTATCATAATCACGGGATTCATGATTTTAGTCAAGATGACTATTTAATTGATGCCGAATGAGTTCATATTCTTATGGATATATATTGGTGTATATAAATATGTCTCACGAATTAGAAGAATCACAAACTGAGATATCGTTTGAGACATCGTTTGAGACATCGTGGATAAAAGATTTTGAGTTAATGGATAAAGAATATGAGTCATTTTATAAGGAAGACAATCATTATATTCATCTATGTTATGTTTATGTGAATTTAAGCGATGAAATAGAATATACAAAAGAAGATAAATTGTTATTGAGAAACAGTAATTCAATATCGCGCGAAGAACTTCTTGGGATACTTAAAGGGAATTCTATCAATAATGGAAAAAAATACACTATATTGTCAATATTAAAATACAACATTGGCATGGAACCGCTTGAAGTAAAAAAATTTGTAACTAGTAAAACTCCGGAAAATTATTTGTATCCCGTAAAAAACATTGATACAATTCCCTTAGAACAAACTATATCAATGTTTCAAGACCTCAATGATTTAATCATTGTTTTTTATGAAAATGAAAAGCGCGATTTACACAACTCAACAAAAAAAGTATATATTAATGGACATAAGAAAACAATGCGCAAACGACTTAAAGTTGAATCCAAAATATAATAATAATGGAATCGTATATTGAGTTAAATAAATTATTATTCAAAAATGACGAAAAAACACAAATCGGCGAGAATGGACATATAGAATATTCATGGTCCAGTGAGCTACGAGAATCAATTGTACAATTTATGTTTCAATTAGTGAGAACCAGTAAAGACCAGTTGAATTGTTTATCATATAAATTATACGAAATTTTACGATTGATGCAAAATTCAGAACGCAGTGAACGAAGTGAACACAGCGATTATATGATTACTTTATATAAAATGATAGGAAATACGAGAGATATTGTTTCGGGAAAGGGTGAACGCGAACTATCTTATATGCAAATTGTTGTATGGCATAATTTTTTTCCAGATTTATCACAATACGCATTAAAAACATTTGTAATAAGTGAAACTGGAGAACATCCATATGGTTCTTGGAAAGACATAAAATATTTTTGTAATTTTTGCAAATCGCTAGGATTTCCAAGGAATCATGCGTTAATTCAATACGCAATGTCGCTTATTATTTTGCAGTTGAAAAAAGACGAGGAACATGGTGGCGGAAAATCCCTGGTTGCAAAATGGATACCTCGTGAGAATTCCGAAAAATTCGGTTGGATTTTTAATGAATTGTCGTATAAATATTTCAGTGAATATCTTGATTCGGCGAATACGCCGGAAAAACTCAAGCGGGCTGAAAATAAGTGCAAAATGGAATTTCGTAAAATAAATTCGCGCCTTAACAAAGAGATAAATACTGTCCAAATAAATCAATGTCAAGGTAAATGGCGTCATATTGATCATACGAAAATTACGTCAATGACGATTCAAAAACAAAAGAGGGCGTTCTTGAATATAACCAAAAACGCCGATGTTTGTTCCGACAAGGATGACCGCATCATTTGTGCGAACAGATTTATAAATATTATTAGAAACACGCCGTCAGATATTAAAAGCACACATATATCAATAGACACGCTTGTAAAAGAAGCAGTAGAAATTATACAAAAAAAAGAAAAGGGTATTAAATCGGTAATAGAAGAAGAATTATTGAACAATCGCTGGATAAATAAGTTCAAAACCGATACGTATAATGAAATTGGAAATGTTATACCCATAATAGATATGACATTATTTCGCGATAGCGATGCCGCATATACAGCTATTGGTATGGGAATACATTGTGCGGAAAAATCTCTCTTAGGAAAGCGGGTATTAATTTCCAATTCAGACTGGATAAATTTAGAAGATTGTGGAAATTTTATAGAGATGGTTTCGCGCGTATATAATTCAAAAGAGTTGACCGTGAATTTTTACTCGGCATTTGATAAAATAATGACCGGTATAGAGGAGTCGGGTATCACGTATGAAGAAGCTGCAGATTTATCAATCGCCATATTTTCAGACATGCAAATACAACCGGAATTATTTTACGAGAAAGAATCATTTTATGAGGCTATTAAAAAAAAATACGAGGATTTGGGGATGAAATTATACAGAAAAAAATTAGTCCCTCCCCATATTCTTTTTTGGAATATGCGTTCCACGAATGGATTTCCCGTTCTTTCTTCAACAAAAAATGCCACCATGATTTCGGGGAATAATCACGCATTATTGAAACATTTCGGCAAAAGCGGCGCTAGTGGATTATCTAGTCCGTGGATTTCCATGATGAACATACTGAGGAATAGAAGATATTTGCCCCTTGAGAATCGCATGAAAGAACACCTAAGAATTAATGATAAAATTGAAATCTAATTATATATCTCTATTTTTTTCATAACGACATGAAAAAAATACACATAGTCACCAGCAGATTCAACGATGCAACATGGTCACAAAATATTGAGTTTCGTGCCAAACACAATTTAATAGGCTGTGTTTATGGTACACCACTTCAAATTACACAAAGAATACCGCTTAATTCAATTGTCTTTGTTGTTGAAATGAACAACTCAATAAACAAGATTGAGGGAATCGGATTGATTAAAAACTTCATACAGGTTAATAAGAAATATTGTGTTTATGAAATCGGAAACTATAATAGATATATTTACGGAAGTGATTATCATATAAACCGAAGCGAAATAGAATCATATAATCCGGAATTGGTCCGGATTCTGGATCACATATTATTTAAGGAAAAAACCCACTTAAAGCGCGGTTCAGGGCTGACATCGTTGCCCGATAAATTATTACGGCATAGACTATGCTCAGAGATAAAGATAGAAGAAGAATTATGTCAACTTTTTCGTAATATTTATTTAGAAAAAACAAAATAGGGAAAATGTATGTATAAAATCTATAAACGTATATAAACGCGTTTATGAATTCAAAAAAAAGAGATATAAATACGAATGTGGAAGAATACACGATTCCTGAATTATTAACAATATTAGATATTAAAAATATGGATATTAATCAGCGCGAAATAGTCCTTAAAACCGAGCGTTATATACAACAATTTACTAATGAAAAGAATGCCATTATGGTAAAATTTTTTAGGGATGTTCAAAAAAAAATGCTTGATTATGTTGAACATGACGAGGGTGATGACGAGGGCGAGGGCGAGGACGAAGGCGAGGGCGAGGACGAAGGCGAGGGCGAGGACGAGGGCGAGGGCGAGGACGAAGGCGAGGACGAGAGCGAAAAGGGAGGATTTTTAACTCCACTTTTCAAAGGAAATTCGGAAAAAAATCAATCGTCTAACTGGACAACGAATCATACAAAACAGCCTAATAAAAATCAGTCTGATAAAATAACAGAACGAGAACAAGAAGTAAATGTTTTTAAAGATTCCTCGCATTTACCGATGAATAGAAATGAATTAGGAGTTTCAGCTGTAACCAATCTACAATATGTGCAAGATAAATTAAACCCGACATTATCAAATACCACCACGCGAATGATCAATTTAGATAGTCAATATAGGCAAACACTTGACGGTGCAACTAGTATTGCCACAAATACCGCAACTAATTACATGTTAAAACTGAAAGAGCCTTTGGTGAATGTATTGTCTCTCAGACTTTACTCTTATGAAATACCTTATTCATGGTATGCCATTGACGCATCCTTGGGAAATAATTTTTTTTACATTAGTGGTACCGGATTTTTATACGGAAACTATAATATAAAAATAACAGTGGAATCGGGAAATTATTCTCCTGCTGATTTTATAGATGCATTAACTCAATCTTTTAACATGCAGGAGATATTTTTTGATGATATTCCGATTCCATTCACTTATAATAAAAATAACGGAAAACTTACTATGAATTTGAAGGGGGCTTATTTTTTACCAAACAACATACCGGAACATATTCAACCCGGAACAAAAATTACTTTTTATAATCCAAAATTAAATCAGTTGAATGCAGCAAAATATTCAAACGGGACGCTCGGATGGATTATGGGATTTCGTACCGTGGATATAATATTGGATGAAACATGTCAAATCACTGGTTCGGCAATACTTGATTTATATGGACCGAGGTATTTTACACTCGTACTTGATGACCGCAATAACAATCATATTAATAATGCCCACATAAGCATAGGAGATTCAAAAACTAATTTTAAACTTCCTAGTTATTACACTCCCGACATGTCATTTTCCGTGATAGCACCAACACAAAAGATTGCTGATATTGGAAATTCATTGAATCTTGAATTGAATAAGACAACTATAAGTTACAAATATACGCCACAAGTTATTCCGAGCAATCCAAGAACCCTCACACAATCACAGATATATAATGTGAATGAATTGTTAAAAAGCAATAGTAATAGTACGAACTCCACGTCAATATCGCCATTTATTTCTAATACTTTTGCGGTTATTCCGATAAAAAAAGGAAATTCAAAAATAGGGGATGTGTTTGCAGAATCAAATGGGTCTTTACAGGATAATAAGAGAACATATTTTGGTCCTATTAATATTGATCGCATGCAAGTAAAACTATTAGATGATAGGGGTAATGTTGTTAATTTAAATAATTCTGATTGGTGTTTTACCTTGATAAGTGAAAACTTGTATCAATATTAAGCCAGGTTTTTATGTCAATTTATAGTAGGAATGAATGGAATGAATGGAATGAATGGAATGAATGGAATGAATGGAATGAATGGAATTTCAACCATTATCGGTGCACTAGACGTAGCGGGTTATTATGGACCTATTATTCTATTTTTGTTTTCAGTTATGTTGTTATTAGGAAGAAAATTATATACACTGGGTATGATATATATTCTTGGTTTCGCTTTTAACATATTTTTCAATTTAATTTTAAAGGGAATAATCAAACAACCTAGACCAACAGAAAACAAACATTTATTCCATTTAGAAAAACAAACCGACAGGTTTGTTAGTTTGGACAGATACGGCATGCCCTCTGGTCATGCACAAAGTGTTTTCTACTCTAGTATTTTTATATGGATGTCTCTGAAAAATGTTTGGATATCTGTTATTTATTTACTGATTTCGTTTAACACTATTTACCAGAGAATAAAGTATAAGAAACATTCTGTTAACCAAGTTATCGTGGGTGGTATTATTGGAGTACTAGTAGGTTACGGAGTTTTTCTTTTTTCACAGAAAAAAATTAGAGGAAGTATGAGAGAAAGAGCCGAGGATAATGCATTAACTTCGCGTAAAATATAAAATATTCATAATATATTATGGGCGCAGGAATTCTCCCCGCTACAATTTATAAGGGAAAATTATATTTCCTCTTTGGAAAAGAAAACCAACACGCGGATACACCTGGGTATAGTGATTTCGGTGGCGGCACTGATTCGGGGGAGACCTTTATACAAACGGCAATTCGTGAAGGCGGCGAAGAATTAACAGGTTTTCTGGGTTCCGATTTGCCAAAGATGTTGAAACGAACATATAATATTGACTGGAAATCGGATGATAAACATGATGTAAATGGACCCTACCGGATGCATATTTTTCCTATGGAATATGATGAGGCTCTTGTTAAATATTACAACAATAATCAGAGATTTATTCAGAAAAATTTGGACCCAGCGGTTATCAAAAAAGTCAAGATTTTTGAAAAGGGAGAGATAAAATGGATATGTGTTGATGATTTACACAGGAGGCGTAAAGAATTTCGCAGTTATTTTCAGAATATTGTGGATTTAATCTGTGAACAGGAAACAAAGATAGAACAATTCATTAGGAAATTAATTAGGAAAACCAAAGTGGTCAAAAATAAGACGCGGAAAATTGTTTTTTAATAATAATTTTTTAAAGAAAATTATTATTTTTCAAAAAGATGTGGGATTAAAAAAATTTCAGGTTTGTTCGGAATGGAAGTCCATTTCGTGAATACGGAGTATAAGGTTCAGGATTAATACTAATGGCCGATTTATTATGGTCGGCGTCTAGATACATTTCCGAAATATTACTATCAAACGGGTTCACCGAAAAACCTTGTTCGTTCTCAACGTCTGCATATAAAGTTTCATCGGGTTGAGGGGCATTTGAATAGTCTCCCGATGTTATAGCAAAACCACTTGAAAAATTATACGTGAAATATAAATTCTGTTTATCAAAATCTTTTAAATTTGACGGGAATAAAATATTGTCTCCGTCTAGAGCTATTGCAATTGCGCTAAAAGAATATGTAAAATTGGCTTCAGAAAACACGCCATTTCTTACGTCATTTGTATAAAGTTCATAAGGTTCTTTCGTATATTTATTTCTTAATCCATTAATAATTATTTGAATGTCGTATTGAGTAAAATCGGGATATGTCATAAAAGTTTTGAGCGTTTCCAGATTGGCACTCAAATCAGCTTGCAAATTGCTATTCACGCTTTTACTGAAAATAGTTTGGTCCCAAACACCTTTAATGCGATTTGTTTTAGGTCCGTGATTGTGACTCATATCGTCTTGAAGCATATTGCCATTATTGCTAACATCGTTATAGAACTTACTAATATCGTCATTTGTTGCCAGTACAACTTCCGACGATGACTGTGGAGTACTTTTATATTTTAAAGTTGCACTAACAATTTTTATCAATATATTTGAACCGAAAAATAAACTCTCTGAATTTGAGACGTTTGTATGCGCGACATCAAAATAGCTAGCGTCGTTTATATGCGCGGCATCAAAATAGCTAGCGTCGGTAGTAGATACTGTAACCCCATTGTCTGTAATTAATGGCATAAATTCTTGATTAGCCACAATAATAGGATTAGTATTAATGTTATAACTAGCACCAACAAGGGTCCCAAATACATTTCCATAATAATTAACATTTAAATCATTAATAGGGGCTTTTTTATTGAATTTCGGGTCGTCTACGCCAGTGCCTGTGTTGTCACCTACCGATGCATAGATAATGTAAGGAAGGTAAGATTCTGAAAAGTATAGTTTCGTTCCCGCTGACTGGTTTATATCATTTACACCGCTTGGTTCAACATAATCACTGTAATCAGAATTGTAAATCATAATTGCGAGTTTAATATTCATTCCTATGGGGTATTGGTACTGTTTAATCTCCACGCCCGCTGATTTTACATTATTATAATCATCATCAATGCTTTCTACAAGACGAATAAAACTCGGATCATTAAGGTTGCTATCAGAGGTCAATCTCGTTCTTGCCGTTACTCCGTTACCCGAGGCGTCAATATCTCCGCTATAGAAATATGGATACGCTATAACATTTGAAATGTTGTAGGAAAAACTGACATCTTTAACATACCTATTATAGTGTGTCCATGACATCGCCGTTATAGTTCCTAGCGGAACATTTATTATATTTGCAATTGATGCATCATTAAAGAACTGTTCTAAATAATCAACCGGGTCACTATTTACATTAGCTGCGTCAATTATTCCTTGAATTTTATACTGTTCATTTAGTCTCAATACGCTGCAGTTCAATGGTGATATTCCTGCTTCAAAGTCGTAATTCACATATTCTTTCGTAATTATATTAAATGATAAATCAAGAGTCTGTGGCATAATATCTATATCGCTATTAAAACGTATATAATCCACGACTTTTAAAATTAATTCTTTATAAAAACGTGTTGCCTTTATTTTTACAACTGTTGTACTGGGTGATTCAGCATCATAAATGAGATTTGTATAAAGCTCATGAAAAATTTGGTTTTCGTACGAATCCTCACGTGAATCCGAAACATATGGAACTTCGCTTGAAATATATTTTGTCTCGTATGACATCTCCGTTCCATATGAATCTTCTCCTTCGTTTGTCACATAATACACGCTATGAATATTATCTTCAGCTATAAACTGGGCTTGAAGATTAGTATTGTAATTATCTTTCTGATCGGGTAAAAAATCACCTTCTGGAATTGCGTCTTCATAATTCTCTTCACTATTAATGAATTTAGTATAAACGTTTCCTGTATCTAACGTAAGGTTGAAAGGGACAAGTTCTCTGTAAAATAATGGTTGTTCCTCGGTTTTGCGCATAATTTGGTAGTATATTGTTTTAGTTATGACATTGTGAACTTCGTCATTTAGTGGAGTAAGTTTTAACTGGATTTCAATATATTCAACTTCATCGCTATCAATTACTTTATCATTCAGTTTAGAACGCAATTGAGCTCCTGAAAGTGGATTGTTGCCATATAGTAGGTCGTCATCAACGTCGTAATAATTCACCACAATGTTAAATTCAAAGTTTTCCGGGAATGTTTCACCGCTATTTAAATAGTATTCAGGATCGTCGCCAACCTGAACTGCTACATTATTTAATAATTTATAGTACGTAATATTGGAATAATCCCAAACCATAACAACTGAACTTACATCTTCGTAGGTGATTTCATCGTAGTCTTTTGTAAACATATACTCCTTTTTATCTTTACCAACAATTTTATAATCTCTGTATACATTTATTTTATATTCTTCAATATCGTTATCAATAGAAGTTCTTTCCATTAAAAAAGAATTGGTTGTATTTATTTCGGGATCACCAGTTGTTCCACCAAAATCATATTCAATATAAATGTCGGTTAGGTAATTCACGGAAATATCATTCACTGTTTCAAAATTTATTATTTCTATTAACGAGTTACTAATGTTAAGGGAAACATCTGCGTAAAGCAAAGGTGATTGTATGTTAGTAACATGTGCATTTATATCAATATTTCCGTGCGGCTTTAAAATAATGTCGTTAGCGTGAAGAGTATATAACCAAGCATCCACACCATCATTATAATAACTAATCTTGTTATAACTTAAATCATTTGCAGAAAAATCATCAACACCATTCTTCGTACCAGTAAGGGAAAATTTAACCTCCTCATACTTATTATCTGTATAACCAGAGACAGTATATTTTTTATCGTTGGCATCCTCACCGTGCATAGGTTGCCCAATAGCAGGGAAAAAAGTAAAACCGATATTCTCATTGGCAGCATCAATACTATAAATAAAATAATATTTTGACGTAATGGGTTCACCGTCCTTTTCATAAGACAATGAAACAACAATTTTTTGTGATTTATTTACAGTAACATCAATTGGTGGGTCACTTCTGTAGTTAACACCAATAGAATTGTAGGAAATGTCTTTACCGGAATCTGCAAAATAAATTCTTTCAACTTTTGTTGAAACGTCTACAAGATTAAAACTAAAATCTAAAGAAGTTGCGCTGTATTTAAACTTGAATTCGTAATTTGTTGAAGGAATCGGGTTTGGAAGTGGGTTTTGGGTTGCATTATCAGATTTGTTTCCAGATTGATCAACAATAGAAAAAGACTTAATTGCAGCGCTTCCTACAAATATTTTGTATCTTTTGGTTCTTGGGTATAATGTGTTAATAGTAGAATCCGATGGGTCTACCACAACATTAAAATAATTGTCGCCTGCTTGCAAATTTGTAATGACAATAGTTCCATCAATCTTAACAGAGTTATAAAGATCCGGAGTTGTTTTCCCTGATTTTGTTTCATCTATTTCTATTATAACGTGCGATGTTGTGTCTGTGATTACATTTTTTCCAGAAGCATCAGTCGTATACCACTTTGTCGTAGTATTCTTATAGGCATCTTTTATGACATAATTAATAGAGAAAGAAACATCAGTTGTTGACGCAACAAAAATATAATCATCATTATCGCCAAGAGTCTCTGTAAAATATAAAGGCGAATCAACAAAAGAGACATCAGTGTTATATTTTCGGTAAATGTTATAAAAATCATAATTTGTTGATGCGTCCTCCAACCCCTTACTCGCGTCCGTTTCACCAAAAGTGTCAACATAAAATTTAAAATTATTTACTCCAAGGTGTAAATCTGAAACGGTAAATCTCTCGTTGTTAACCACATTATCAGGACCGAAATAACCAAGGGTTGATTCTTTGTCTTCTAACTCAACAAGAACGCTCCTAGCCGACGCGGAATAATCAACCACCGCATAGTATGCACTTCCCGACATGTTTAGTGAGAAATCATACTCGCCTGTTATTCGGCTGGCGAGTTGAACATTCGTAATATTGGTACTTCCAATTTCTAACCCGTATATATTACCAATTGCAGAATCGCCGTTAAGACTACCAACTCTACCTGTTTTAATAACATATGAATTAGTAAAACCACTGTAATCCACGACAACAGAGATAAAATGACTACTAGTTACGCCATTTTTTTCTGTAACCGCTATTTCAAGATACCCATTTGATGTAATAAAAGTACCCGCGGTTATTGTAAAACTATATAAAGTTAAATCCTCTTCTAAATTTGCTGGGGAATGCGGGTTATCATTAGCAGGGGTTTTATAATAATAAGTTGTAATTTCATGAATATCTTTTTTTGGAAATTTGAGATTGATATTAATACCATAACTTGTGTCAAAAAATGTTTGATTTTTATGTACATGCTTATATCCGTTCATTGATGAGTCGTGCTTATCTCCTGCGACAGTTAATCGTAAATTCTTTGTATTAGAACTAGCATCATAATTTTTGTCATTTACTAAAACATCATATCTGAATGAACTTGGTGCATTTGACATTCTTCCGTAAAAGAAGAATTCAAGTCCATGAATGGTATTATCTTCAAATTCAACACTTTGATTAACATAAGAGGAATCAAATAATTCTTTGTAAAAATTCAGAACGGAAAACCCTGTATTATTACCTATTTCTAAAACCCTTTTACATGAATATCCGTATGCGTAAACATTGCATGGAAGACTTTGTACTAAACTTTCGCGAAACGCAGGAAATAGAAGAGTGGGGATTTTATTGTCGGAAAGGTCAAAACTTGAGAGTTTAGATATTAATTGACTCACGTCAAAAGATTTAGTAACAAAATCATCGTTTTCAATAACATAAAAATTGGTAAATTGAATGCAATCGCGTGGATAATTGCCGCCACTAATATCAATGCTCATGTTTCCAGTGATGAAATTAGTGTCATTAATGCCAGTTATTTCTAAAAATGTTTCGGGATCATAATATGCAGTTTTCCAATTCTCTAAATTATACGGGTCCTCTACTGCAAATGAGGGTGGAACTGAATAAAGGTCGTTATTATTTTGCTCAACATTCATATCAAAGTTGGCAATTTCCGAGTTAATTATATGCAATTCTCTGCAATAAATATATTTTTCATTATCGTCGAGAATTTCATATAAATTTAGTTCATCGTGGTTATCATCACACATATATACGTATGCGTATTTGTTAAGGACAAGGCCTGAATTGCCTGAATCATTGCTTATTGGATGTTTAGTAACATACAATATTCTCACAAAAAGCGTCATTGAATCAGAAGAAAAATATGTTCCTATTATTTCGGCAACTCTTGAGTAAAAGTCAACAGACTTTTCCCCATCAATAACATCAATTCTGAACGTAGTTGGATTATTTCCATTCGTATCAAAAGTAGTTTTGTCATAACCATTATAATATAAATTGTCAATACCGTAAACAGTTATTAAAATTCCTTTAAAAAAATCTGATAATCTATTGCCATAATCTCCAATTGACACAAGATTTTCTAACATTTTAAAAAATTTATTATCATCTGAAATATTTTGGTTGTTAAATGAATAACTAGTTTGATGTTCTTCTCCAGGATTTAACATTTCCAACACATTGATTTCAATAATGTCTCTCTTAATATTATAAGTTTCGCCAGCCTTAAAATTTGTAACTACATGGTCAATACTAATATTGAATGAGTTATCAGTAGTTTTATGATCCTGCATTTTTATCGCAGTTGGAGCGTTGGTTATATTAAAACCGTCCAAACCTATGCCATAATCTTCAAAATATACCCCCTTTTCTAGTTTTGTATCACGATATTGATAATCTTTGTCAATCGCCAAACTCATATCTTGAAACATGTAATGAATGTTTAAAAATGTGGAATTTAAATAAATTCCGGTAGTAATCCTGTTTGAAAATGCCACATTGTGCGGCGCTGATTTATTTACAATTTTCATACTTACCGTTATATCTGTTACTGAATTTTTAGCATCTTCTGACATATATGTGGCGTTGATGTTAAATCTTGCGACAATTAATGATGTTGTTGATTTATTTATATCTGGATTATCGGCAATTTGATTAGCCTTTGGTTCAGTAACGGTAAATACGTTATATGAGCATTCAAGAAAAGAAAAAGAGAAATCAACACTATCGTAAACCGCCGAAATGTTAAAATTGTACAAGTCTTTATTAAAATTATTTACTAGAAACGCAAATGTTCCGCGGATAGTTTTATTTGGTGGTTCGTAATTGTCATTGATTTCAACACCAATTCCATCTTCATCCACCTTGAAAAATTTGTTACGTGAAATATCAGAAAGTATACGGGAAACGAGAAGGTTTATGCTTCCATCAACGTAGTCCGAATAAGAGGCGTCAATCGCTGCAAAAAGGATTGCTTTTTTACTATTAAAATTGTATGCACCAACGGATTTATTAAACGTGTTTACATGAGAAACACCAGAATAAGAAAGTGTTCCGGATATTTCGGTATTATTCTCCTCCATATTTATATATATATAACAATAAAAATTCGTATTTAATAAATTAGTTTTTTTAAATACTAATAAATATGTTGAAGACAAAATGCAAACGCCTCAATTTAACAGAAACAATGCTAAATATTTTATTACATTATAGAGTAAAAATAGAGCCACACATAAATGATATCAACCGGTTGAATTTCCTAAACAATCAAGTAGACAATATTTACGTAATAAATTTAAAGTGTAACACGAAACGGCATAATTATATGAAAATGTTAATGAGGAAACATGGGATAAATTATCAATTTGCTATTGTAGAAAAAATAACAAATAATTTATACAATAAAATGAAAGTTTTTCCTTACAGAAAAGAGTATACAAAAAGCGATATTGGCTGTCTATTAAGTCATATGTGGTGCCTAAAAGATATAATAGACAAGGGTTATAAAAACGCGATTATACTTGAAGACGACATCGTATTTCATAAAAATTTTGATAAAATGTTTTGTGATATAATGCTAAAACGCCCTTCTTACGACGTTTTACTACTGGGTGCATGTGATTTTAGTTTTTCTTCAACTAATTATAGAAATATATCAAATGGGTTGTATCAACCGAAAAAAAATGCAAAATGTGTTCATGGTGCGCACGCAATATATTATTCACTTGAGGGTGCAAAGTATGTTTATGAATTTCGTCTTAATAACATAACATACTTTGATTACGACCGTAGCTCTATTTATGAGCATTTCAAAGAAAGCGCCTACATATGTTATCCGAATTTAATATGCTGTGAAAATAGCACCTCCAATTTAAATCACGATTATACATTTTTTTCTTTTTTTGAAAAAGAATATTATGGTAAATGCTTCGTAGACTTTCAATATTCAGATTACAACTTTATTTATCTGGATATTATTGAGAAAGGTGATTCGTTATTCGTAAATGATGGAGAAACATACGATTCGTTTATGGGAAGACTGATTGATAATTATTTTTCCCGGGATATTGAAAATTATGAAAAAAAACGAAAAATTATTAAATCGCGCTTGGTTTATGATTTCTTTACCATTTCAGATATTGAAGAAATAATGTCGCAGGGGGGAACTAATTAATATTTTTAGTAATTTAAGTTGAATAGTACCACACCATAAATAGTAACACATGTTTTAGAACGCAATTATTTTTTGGGTGTATTATTTTTTGATTTCGTATACTATAATGGCGGGTGATAATGAGGAACACGCGGAACACACTGGGCATACAGGGATAACTGACGTGAGTCATTATTTTTTAGATTTTGCAGCCGGAAACCCGCGTAGAATAATGAACGCACGCGATAATAAGTGCCATTCGTATTTCATTCCATCTTGAATAAGACGACGAAAAATAATTATCTGAGCACATAATATCAAGTCCCACAACTAGAATATAATACAATAATATATTTATGTCCTTTATGCAGTAATATCTTTTGTATGGCACCGCGAAACACAGAAAAAGGAACTAAAAAAAAGGCACTCGGCATCGGTTTCTTTAAGCCCCTTTGAGAAAATAATATATAAGGGCGACGAAATTCTCAAAAGTTTTTTTGGAAAGTCAAAAATGGACATTTATAAATGTCCAAAAACGGATTTCCAGAAAAAGTCTTGAGAAAAAACCACGCCTTTTTCCATTTTAGAGCATAATGCTAAGGGTTTATTTTGGTGGCGTGTTTTTTTGTTACCATATTTTTTTCAAAAAAAAATAAAAAATAGTTGGAAAAATGATTTAGGAGATAAATATGTTCTAATATTATAGAATGAAAAATCTCCAAAAATCTCCACAAAATTTTTTATGCCATGTTTGTGACTATGAATGCAGTAAAAAGAATGAATATGCGAAACACTTGAACACAGCTAAACACAAAAATAGAACATTATTGAACGGAAAAATCCCTGATATATTTTTTGCCTGTAAAAAATGTAATAAAATATATTCCGCTAGAAACAGCTTATGGTATCATGAAAAAAAATGTCTAATAGTGGCTGAATCAACAAATTTTGACTCGTCGTTGAACAATAATACGATGATGTTTGAGCTCATGAAAAGTAATAACGAGTTCAAGGAGCTTATTGTAGAGCAGAATAAACAGCTTCTGGAGTTAGTTAAAGAAAACGGATTGGGTGGAAACACGATAAATTCCAATAATACGAACAATTTTAATCTGAATCTTTTCTTGAATGAAAAGTGTAAGGATGCGATGAATATTGGTGATTTTATTAAATCGCTTGAGATAAGCTTTGAAGATTTTGAGAATGTAGGAACACTGGGTTATGCGGAAGGCATAAGTAAAATTCTCATAAATAATCTTAAAAACACCGAAGTTGAGAAGCGTCCTATGCATTGTAGTGACTTGAAGAGAGAAACAATGTATATTAAGGATAAGGACACTTGGGAAAACGATAAGGAAAAGACTCTGTTTATTTCTGCCATAAAGGGCGTGGCGCATAGGAATTTTATGAAAAGCATGGACTGGAAGAAGGAAAATCCGGATTATTGTGATTCTTCTTCAAAAACGATGGATAAATACAATAAAATATTATACGAGACTAGCGGACCCATATCAAAAGAGGAAAAGGAAAAAGAATACAATAAAATTCTTCGGAGGATCGCGAAAGAAGTGGTGATTCAAAAATAGTGCAAAAATAAATTTATTGAATGAATATAGGATAAATGTTGCGCGACAATATAGTAGATTATGTTAATTTTCATGTAATGGTAATAGAAACTGAAAAAGAGTTGAGATTATTTATGAATACGCTTGATAATACTAGTTTATGTGAACTTGGAACTAGCCATAGATTGAACATTAATACGAGTATTTTTTTGTTACGTGAAGAATTGATAAAAATATATGTGAAAATGATGAATTCTTATGATAGAAAAGAAAGGTTGTCGCTTATGGGGCGTGATTCTCTTGATTCCATGATAATTGTGAAAAGGGAGAGAAGTAAATATTTACGAAAAATAAGAGAAGATGCGTGGAATTATTGGTCAATAACACCGATATTAGAATTGGATTCAAACATAAATATTGATTGTGCGATATGTCTCAACTCAAAAGAAGGCGAGGAAATGATAAAACTTAATTGTGACCATGCTTTTTGCCGCGAATGTTTATTTAGTTATCTGGGGTCACTGAAGGATATACCGGTTTGTGCTCTATGCAGAAGTTCAATATATAGCTTACGAATAAATTCTGATGAATTTTATGGAAAAATAATTCAGATGTTTTGTTGAAACCTTTTTCTCTCTTGATGTCGCTGATAAAAGTAAAATACAAAGTGTCTACCGACATTGATTTCTTTATGAAACCTTCTTGCTTGATTCAACTTTTTGGAAATGATTCATGAGAGAAAGGGGATTCGGGGTCTTTAAGTAGGATTTTCATATATATGTTATTTCTTGAAAGAGTCGCTTTTCTTGAAAGAGTCGCTTTTCTTGAAAGAGTCGCTTTTCTTGAAAGAGTCGCTTTTCTTAGACGTGTTGCCTTTGAGTGAAGTGTTTTTTCTGGATAGTTTGGGTGCGGGTTTTCGCATGTCATATTCAATAAAGACCGTGTCATTTTCTTTCAAATATTTATCCGCTTTTATTAAGGATTGTTTTGCAGAGTCAAGCGATTCATTAAATTCTTGTAACAACTCTTCAAATTTTTTGAATTCCTCAGTTTTAAACTCATGGTCTTCCATATTGAACAACTATATTATTAAATTAACACATATTATCATCA
>Ga0304728_1000602_pt1 | contig 29876 bp, 28 predicted proteins | sample C_130625_MF_Meta_FD_190476 | JGI IMG/M metagenome (GOLD analysis project Ga0304728, IMG submission 190476) | Freshwater microbial communities from Lake Croche, Canada to study carbon cycling - C_130625_MF_MetaG (v2) (version 2) | ecosystem: Environmental > Aquatic > Freshwater > Lake | place... | reverse complement strand
ACTACGCAACAGGTTTAAAAAAACCAAGAAGTAAACAATCAAAAAAAATTGAAGCTGCACTACATACCCTAGGCCAAGAATTATTAGCAGTAGAATTATAAAAACAAAACTTTGAAACAATTATAATATTGTATAAATTACACCTTATAGGGTATATTTTATGCAATGATAAATAAAATACACCCAAAAGGGTATAAAATTAAAAATATCATTATATTTACACCTTAAAGGGTATAAAAATGAAGTTAACAAGTTTTGTAAAAGAAAGGCGTAAAGCGGTAAAACTAACGCAACCAGAATTGGCCGAAAAAGCTGGTGTGGGGTTGCGTTTTATTCGTGAGTTAGAACAAGGCAAACAAAGTTTACGATTAGATAAAGTAAACCAAGTACTACAACTCTTCGGATACGAAGTGGGTGCGGTTCAAAACAAACTAAACCAAAATTTCTAATTACGCAAGGTGAAAAAAGCAGCAATTAAAGTAGAGAATCAAATAGCTGGATGGCTCACACAAAATGAGCAAGGATATCTTTTTGAATACAATAAATCGTATTTAACAACCCCAAATGCAAAGCCAATTAGTTTAACGCTACCATTGAAGGAAAGCCCTTATGCATCTAATGTACTATTCCCATTTTTTGACGGACTAATACCCGAAGGTTGGTTGTTGGATATTGCAGAAAAAAACTGGAAACTAAATCCTAGAGACCGTATGGGATTGCTATTGGCATGTTGTAAAGATTGTATTGGATTGGTAAGTGTAGAAGAAGTAAAAGAAAAGGATGAACTATGAACAACTGTTTATTTTGTTATCAATCATTGGCTAAACAAGAGCTTGATTTTCACACCGCTTGTTCTAAAAAAATATTTGGTTTAGCAACCCCTCCAGCTTTATTATATTCTGAGGCTAATTTAGAATCATTGGCAAAAGAAATTATACAAAGTCAAACCGCAGTTACTGGTGTGCAGCCAAAACTCTCATTGCATATCACAGAAAAAAACAAGGAAGGAGCAGAAAAAAGATTTACCATAGTTGGATTATGGGGAGGATACATATTAAAACCACCCACTACATTATATCCAGAACTTCCCGAAGTAGAAGATTTAACCATGCACTTGGCTGCTGCTACAAAAATAAAAACAGCTCCTCATAGCCTAATTCGTTTACAATCTGGCAATTTAGCTTATGTAACCAAACGATTAGACAGAACAAAAAACAGTAAGTTAGCAATGGAAGATATGTGCCAGTTAACCGAAAGACTAACAGAAGACAAATATCAAGGCAGCTATGAGCAGATTGCTAAAACAATAAAAAAATATTCTACAACACCTGGATTAGATCTAGTTAACTTTTTTGAGTTGCTGCTCTTTTGCTACATTACTGGTAATGCCGATATGCATTTAAAGAATTTTTCATTATTAGAGCAACCCGGTTTAGGCATGACCTTATCTCCTGCTTATGATTTAGTGAATACCACATTGGTTAATCCAGCAGATAAAGAAGAATTGGCCTTGAGTCTAAACGGTAAGAAGAAAAAAATAAAGAAGCAAGACTTTGTGATAGCAATGAATACATTAAACATAGACGAAAAGCAGCAACAAAATATCTTTAACAAAATGAAAAAAGCTTTGCCAAAATGGATGGAGCTAATAGGTATAAGTTTTTTGAGCGATGATTTTAAACAACAGTTCAAAGAAATTATCAATGAACGTTTACATCGGCTTTCATAAATGGTAATATTAATTTTTTGTTACCTGTAAACAAAAAAAGACCCCAACCCGGAGTCTTTTTTTTTAAATATATTAAGCTAAAAAATTTAAACCGCCACAGCCCCTTCCACCAACACCGTTGCTTTGTTATTAAGCACCTCAACAAAGCCACTAACAATAGAAAAAGATTCGAATGTGTTTTTGTCTTTTAAAATTTTAATAGTCCCTTTACCCAAGGCACTTACCAAGGGAGCGTGTTTGTCTAAAATTTCAAAAAGCCCCGTGATACCAGGCAATTGAACACCATACACATCGCCGCTGTACAACTTTTTTTCGGGTGTTAATATTTCTACATTCATGTTCGCTTACAATTAGGCTTTTGCTGCTTCAATCATTTTTTTACCTTTCTCCATAGCATCTTCTAAAGTACCTACCAAGTTAAACGCTGCTTCAGGATAATTATCCACCTCACCATCCATAATGGCATTGAACGCGCGGATGGTATCGTTGATATCCACAAACACCCCTTTTAAACCAGTGAACTGCTCGGCAACAAAGAACGGTTGAGACAAGAAACGTTGCACTTTACGCGCACGTTGAACGGTCGTTTTATCTTCGTCGCTCAATTCATCCATACCCAAAATGGCAATAATATCTTGTAGCTCTTTGTAGCGTTGTAAAATTAATTTCACACGGTTAGCACAATCGTAGTGCAAATCGCCAACAATCAATGGGGTTAAAATTCTTGAAGTAGAATCTAACGGATCCACCGCAGGATAAATACCCAAATCAGCAATCTTACGGCTTAATACCGTAGTAGCATCTAAGTGGGCAAAAGTAGTAGCCGGTGCAGGATCGGTTAAATCATCTGCAGGTACATACACCGCTTGAACCGAAGTAATAGAACCATTTTTAGTAGAGGTAATACGCTCCTGCATTAAACCCATTTCGGTAGCCAATGTAGGCTGATAACCAACCGCAGAAGGCATCCTACCCAAAAGGGCCGATACTTCAGAACCTGCTTGGGTAAAACGGAATATATTATCTACGAAAAATAAAATGTCTTTTCCTTTACCAGTACCATCTCCATCACGGAAATATTCGGCAATGGTTAAACCGCTCAAAGCCACACGCGCACGTGCTCCTGGAGGTTCGTTCATTTGTCCAAATACGAAAGTAGCTTTAGATTCTTTTAAACCTTCCATGTCTACTTTGCTAAGGTCCCAACCACCTTCTTCCATGCTGTGTTTGAAAGCTTCGCCATAATTCATAATGCCAGCCTCAATCATTTCACGCAACAAATCGTTACCCTCACGAGTACGCTCACCCACACCAGCAAAAACCGATAAACCACCGTGGCCTTTTGCAATATTGTTAATCAATTCTTGAATTAATACTGTTTTACCAACACCCGCACCACCAAACAAACCAATTTTACCACCTTTTGCATAAGGCTCAATTAGGTCAATTACTTTGATACCGGTGTACAAAATTTCCGAAGCGGTACTTAGGTTTTCGAACAATGGTGGTTTGTTATGGATCGGACGTCCGTTTTCTTTACTTACTTGTGGTAAACCATCAATGGCATCACCAGTAACGTTAAACAAACGGCCATTCACCAACGGACCAGTAGGCATAGCAATTGCTTTACCCGTATCAGTAACCAACATGCCACGAACCAAGCCCTCGGTACCGTCCATTGCAATGGTACGCACACTGTCTTCGCCTAGGTGCTGTTGCACTTCAAGCACTAGTTTGTCGCCGTTTTCTTTGATAATTTCTAACGCGTTAAAAATTTCGGGTAAAGTGTCGTCGGGGAAATGAACGTCCACTACCGCACCGATAATTTGTTTGATTTTACCTTTAGTAGCCATTTCTGGGAGATATATAGGTTTAAAAAATAAGCAATTAAGCCATCAAAATAGGTATCTTGATTTGGCGGCAAAGGTAAGGGATAGAACCTTTCAAAAAAGTCTAATTTGAAGAATTTGTAGAGAAATTTTAAAGAATTTTAGTAAGATGGTAGCCAAAAGCATTAAAGCACCTTAAAAAGCAAGGCTGCCAACACTGCACCAACAAAAGGCCCCACTACCGGAATCCAACTATATCCCCAGTTACTGCCGCCTTTATTTTTTATTGGGAGGATGGCATGCATAATACGCGGGCCTAAATCACGTGCCGGGTTAATGGCATAACCAGTTGTACCACCCAAACCCAAACCAATACCCATTACTAATAAAGCCACAGGCAAAGCATCTAAAGCACCCAAACTATTGGTGCTTTTGGTCATTAATAAAACGCCCATTACCAATATAAATGTACCAACGGCCTCGCCAAACAAACTATGAAACGTGCTTTTAATAGCCGAAGAGGTAGAAAAAGTGCCAAGTATTTCATCGGGATTTTCGGCTTCGTTATAGTGTTTGCCATACATAATATAAATGACCAAAGAACCAATCATAGCACCCAATAATTGCGCCAATAAATAACTAGGCACTAAGGCCCAATCAAACTTGCCCAAAATGGCCAAGGCAATAGTAATGGCCGGATTTAAATGCGCGCCACTAACAGCAGCAGTAATAGAAACCCCTAAAAAAACCGCTACCGCCCAAGCTATAGCAATAGCCATTAAGCCGGTTCCATTACCTTTGGTTTTAGGTAGCAACACATTGGCAACCACCCCTTGACCTATAATAAGAATAAAGCAAGTACCCAATAGTTCAGCGGTAAAAGGAGTCATGATGGTAGATTTTTTGTGAGGCTAATATAAACATAATTTCATAACATTGCAGCTTAAAACTCCCCCACTATTTTTGATTTAATTCAACCATATCTATACTATGCGCAACCAACGTTTTTTTAAAGGCCTGATTTTATTGTTATTTGTATTGATTGCTACACAAAGCATTCAAGCACAAGACCTTTTAAAAGGCACCAACCTCAGCCAAATAAAGGCCGATGCCATTTCACCAGCAGATATTGCCAAACTAAAAGCGCAATTAACCAGTTCGGGCATGAGTATTGATCAGGCAGAACAAATGGCTATTTCTAAAGGCATGCCAGCGGCAGAGGCGGCTAAGTTGAAGCAGAAATTATCAGAGAATGCTACTAGTGCAACAAAAACAGGCTCAGAAAATGAAAAAACAACAGTAACACGCGAAAATAGCAATCCCGATTTATTAGACACCCCAAAAGATATTAAACCAAGCGCACTTATTAATCCTTTAATATTTGGATCTGACTTGTATAGAGCTACTGCATTAAGTTTCGAACCCAATTTAAAACTCGCTACCCCAGTAAATTATATTTTAGGCCCAGATGATCAACTTGTAGTTTCTGTTTTTGGAGTACAAGAATACAATGGTAATTTAACCATCAGCCCCGAAGGATCGGTAAGTATTCCTAATATTGGCGAAGTAAAACTAGCAGGCCTAACTATTGAAGCTGCAACACAAAAATTAAAAACTATAATGGGAAACTCCGTTTTTTCTTATTTAAAATCGGGTGGCTCGAAAATAGCGGTTAGTTTAGGCAAAATTCGAAGCATTAAAGTAACCATTATTGGAAGTGTAAAGCAAGGCACTTTTACATTGTCTTCATTTTCCTCAGTGTTTAATGCATTGTATGCTGCCGGCGGCCCCTCTGCATTTGGCAGCTTTAGAGAAATAGAATTAATACGCAATAACAAGCTTGTACAAAAAATAGACCTATACAAGTTTTTGTTAAACGGAGACCAAACCGATAATATCGGCTTAAAAGACAACGACGTAATTCGCATACCCACTTATCAATCAAGAATAGAATTACAAGGCCAAGTAAAAAGACCCGGTATATTCGAAGTATTACCCGGCGAAAGCATTTCAAAAATAATTAGTTATGCATCTGGGTTTACCGATACAGCTTATAAAGCCTCTTTAAAAGTGTTTCAACGCAACGAAAAAGAGCGCCAAGTATTAGACCTAGCAGCAGCGCAGTTTGAAAGCTATCAACCAAAAACAGGCGATTTAGTAGTGGCATCAAAAATATTAAACCGATTTCAAAATAGGGTAACCATTGGTGGTGCTATTTTTAGACCCGATGTGTACGAACTAAGCCCTAATTTACGCATCGCCGATTTAATTCGTCGTGCCGATGGATTAAAAGAAGACGCTTTTACCGGCCGTGCACAAATTATTCGATTACAAGAAGATTTAACCCGATCTATATTATCGTTCGATGTTAAAAAAGCATTGGCAGGTGATGCCGCAAATAATTTATTATTACAACGTGAAGACGAAATTTTAATTAGTTCTGTTTTAGACCTCCGCGAAACCTTCACAGTAACAATTCAAGGCGAGGTACGCAAACCGGGCAGTTTTGATTATGTAGAAAAACTAACCCTAAAAGATTTAATACTACAAGCCGGTGGATTTACCGATGCCGCATTTAAAAACATTGAAATAGCACGCTTATTAAAAAGAGATAGTATTGCTGCCACCGATAACAGAACAGGTGTAATTATACGAACAGAAATAAATGGTGGAGATTTAAATTCTAGTAATGCCAATATTGTGTTGCAGCCTTATGATATGATTACGGTGCGTAAAATAGCCGGCTACCAAATGCCAGAATCGGTAACGGTATCGGGCCAAGTGCAGTTTCCAGGAGCATATGCATTGAGTACCAGAAAAGAAAGAATCAGCGATATAATGCGCACGGTAGGTAGTTTTACGCAAGATGCTTATCCAAAAGAAGCTTATATAAAAAGGTATGAAAGTGATGTAGAAAAAGAACGTACAGAAAGAACTATCAAAAACTTACAAAAGAAATTTAAAGATAGCACAGGCACTTTAACTACCAATAACACTACGGACTTTCAAATCATTCCTATCAATTTAGAAGACGCGCTAAAAAATCCGGGCGGGTTAGCAGATTTAATACTTAAAGCAAAAGACGAAATAATTGTTCCTAAATACAATTCAATTGTACGAGTAAGCGGAGAAGTATTAGTAGCCACGCAAATAACTTACCAAGAAAACCAAAGCTTAAAATATTATATTAATGAAGCTGGCGGATACACTTACGATGCTTGGAAGCGTAAAATATATGTGGTTTATTCAAATGGAAAAGTGAGTGGCACTAGCAAGTTTTTATTTTTTAAACAATACCCTATCATTAAACCCGGATCTGAATTAATTGTACCTAAAAAGTTTACCAAAACTGGTAAAGGAACCAGTTTAGCAGAAACAATGGGAATGGCTTCTGTAATGGCTAGTTTAGCAGGTGTAATTATTGCTATTTTAAAATTATAATTACAGCATTTCGTTTCAAAACAAACAAACACCAACATGACCGATACTCAAACAAATAATATAGCTACCCCGCAAGATGATGAAATCAGTTTAAAAGAATTGATTTTAAAACTCAAAGAATGGACTGATTTTTTATTGGGTAAATGGAAGCTATTATTGTTGGCAGGTATTTTAGGTGGTGCCATTGGTGTTGTTTATGCTTATTTGCAAAAGCCGATTTATACAGCAGCGCTTACTTATGCTTTAGAAGATGAAAAATCTGGCGGCGGATTAAGCGGCGCTATGGGTTTGGCAAGTTCTTTAGGTTTTGATTTAGGAGGTGGCGGTGGAGGCGGAGCATTTGCGGGATCTAATTTAATGGAGCTAATGCATTCAAGGTCTTTAATAGAAAAAACATTGTTGGCGCCGTTAGAAGTTGGGGGTAAAACTACCAATTTAGTTTCTTATTATATTGATGTAAATGAATTAAGAAAGGGATGGGCTAAAAAACCAGAACTAGCTAACTTGAGTTTTCCTGTAACTGCTAATAGAGTTGGCTTTACAAGGGTGCAGGATAGTGTTTTAGGATCTATTTATTCAACAATAGCTACAAACCAGTTAACAATTTCTCAAAAAGATAAAAAAGTATCTATTGGTACCATTGAAGTAAAATCAGAAGATGAAAGCTTTGCCAAAAATTTCTGCGAAAGCCTAGTAAAAGAAGTTACTAGTTTTTATGTAGACACCAAAAGTAAAAAGGCTAAAATGAATGTGGCAATACTAGAAAAACAGTCCGATTCTATCCGTGCCGAATTAAATGCTGCCATTACAGGTGTAGCAGTTGCAAACGACAATACTTTTAGCTTAAACCCAGCCCTTAACGTAAAACGCAGCCCCTCTGCACAGCGTCAAGTAGATGTTCAGGCTAATTCAGCCATATTAACACAATTAGTAGCCAATTTAGAAATGGCTAAAGTCTCACTGCGTAAAGAAACGCCCTTGGTGCAAATAATTGACGCGCCTATTTTGCCTTTAAAGAAAGAGAAAGTGAGTAAGTTAAAGAGTTTAATACTTGGGGGATTTTTGTGTGGATTTTTAGTGGTGATTGGGTTGATGGGGAGGAAGTTTTTGAAGGGGGTGATGGGGTAGATTAGTGTGGACCATCAAGTTATTTCGTTGTATCTATTTGATATTCAATGATTTGAAAACTACTTAGCACTTAACCTAGGTCACGAAAAGGCTATTTTCAGATCACGCTTAAATTAGTGTGATGGATTAGTGTGATTAGGGGCTTGAAATTATTTTTTTATTGAATTAATGATTTTACTTCTCGTCTTAATTAACAAAACAGAACTTGATTTGGACTCACCTATTAGGAACATTGATACAATAAATGGAAGGGTAACACACCATACGTAATCGGGATTAACTAGATTTAAAATAGATAAATTAAGCAAACTTGGAATTAAGCTAGGGAATTAAATTGGATTAATTTATAATTCAATTTATTGAGTTTGTGCATTTAGAACTGATCCATAACTTCACCTATCGTCATCCTTATCCCCGCTTCTATCTTAATAGAAGGCATCCAACCTAGTTGAGTTAGTTTAGTAGCATCCATCAATTTTCTAGGTGTGCCGTCTGGTTTTGTAGTGTCAAATTCAAGTGAACCAGTATAATCAACCTCGGAAGAAATTAACGTAGCAAGCTCTTTTATTGTAACATCTTCACCCCAGCCAATATTCACAAGGCCAGCATCATTATAGTTTTGTAATAGGAAATAGCAAGCATCGGCTAAGTCATCTACATGCATGAACTCGCGGCGAGGGGTGCCTGTACCCCAAATGACTACACTAGGATCATTATTCTTTTTAGCTAATATAATACGACGAATTAATGCAGGAAGTACATGAGAATTTTCAGGATGGTAGTTATCATTAGTGCCATACAAATTCGTAGGCATTGCTGATATAAAGTTACATCCATATTGAGCACGGTAGCTATCACACATTTCAATGCCTGCAATTTTAGCAATCGCATAGGGCTGATTCGTGGATTCTAAATAGCCACTTAGCAAATATTCCTCTCTTAATGGCTGTGGCGCCATTTTGGGATAGATACAAGATGAACCAAGGAATAATAGTTTCTTTACTTTATTAAAATAAGATGCATGAATAATATTGGCTTCCATCATTAGGTTGTCATAGATGAATTCTGCTCTATAGGTATTGTTGGCATGTATACCTCCTACTTTTGCTGCTGCAAGAATTACATAGTCTGGTTTGTCTACAAGGAAGAAACTATTGACTAAATCCTGATTCCTTAAATCTAATTCATTGGATGTCCTATGAACGATATTATGATAGCCTTCTGCTTTTAGCTTACGCTCAATTGCAGAACCTACCATTCCTCTATGTCCAGCTATATATATTTTAGCAGATTTCTCCATAATTGTAATTAATACTATTCGCTTTCTTTACTTGTTGTATAGCCATTTTCCTTCAACAACAACTCTTTCTTAAAAATTTCTAAATCACTTGCAACCATTTCTTTGACTAAAGCAGCTAAATTATATTTAGGTTTCCATCCTAATTTAGTCATCGCTTTAGTTGGATCACCAATTAATAAATCCACTTCAGTTGGTCGATAATATTTAGGATCTACTTTAATTATCACTTGCCCTTCTTTTAAATCATAGCTCCCCGTATTCTTCACAACATATCCTTCCTCTGCATCATCAGTTCCTTTAAATCCGAGCTCAACACCTAATTCGGCAAAAGTCATTTTTACAAATTCCCGAATCGTGGTAGTTATCCCTGTAGCTAACACAAAGTCTTCTGGTTTATTTTGCTGTAACATAAGGTACATGCCTTCGATATAATCTTTCGCATGTCCCCAGTCACGTTGAGCATTTAAATTACCTACATACAAACAAGTATCTAAACCCAATGCAATACGCGCAGCTGCACGCGTTACCTTACGTGTTAAAAAAGTTTCACCACGTTGAGGAGACTCGTGGTTAAATAAAATACCATTACAAGCATACATGTTATATGCTTCACGGTAATTCACCGTAATCCAATAGGCATATAATTTAGCAACACCATAGGGAGAACGCGGATAGAAAGGTGTTGTTTCTGATTGTGGGACTGCCTGCACTAATCCGTATAATTCAGAAGTGGATGAATATTCCGCTGATAGTGAGCCAGTGATTCCGGCCAAAGTGAGCCACTTGATTTAGTGTTCACGAACGTTTATCAAATATAATTATTTTTTGTTTCTGAGTGACTCTCCTTTGAGTTCTATTTTATGCGCATAAGCTGTCAATCTGTCCATTATAGCATCGGCAAGTGTTGGTTCTGCGATATATTCATACCAAGATTTAACGGGTAATTGAGATGTAATGATGGTGGCGCCCTTTGCATAACGGTCTTCTAATATTTGTAGTAGTGTTAATTTCATAGGGTGATCTAATGGTTGCAGACCAAAGTCATCAAGTATAATGAGTGGCGTTTTAGCTATTTGATTTAACCATTTTACATATGTACCATCGAGCCTGGCATTGGCAACTGATTCAATAAAACGATTCATGGATAAATACATGGTTCTGTATCCAAGCATACACGATTGTCTTCCAAGTGCACAGGCTAAATAACTTTTACCACACCCAGTGGAGCCAGTGATTAATATATTTTCTCCTTTGCTAATAAATAAGCCATCACTAAACTGCAGTAACTGCTCTTTATTAATCCCTCTTTGCGCAGTGGCATTTACTTGCTCCATCATTGCGTGATAACGTAGCTTAGATAAGCGTAACAACAACTGTGTTCTTTGTTGTAGACGGGTTTGTATCTCCGCTTCGGTGAGCATCCCTACAAGTGTATGGGGCTCTGGTTGTTGATGTATAGGTTGCTCACTGATGGATTGATATAGCTTGGCCATACCATGTACTTTTAACTGGTGCATTTGTTCTACTGTGGTTTGTTGATTCATGTTTTTGTTTTTATGGGTTAATTATTGATAGGCTTTAGGGCCTCTTAGATTAGTATGTTTAGGCATGGTAAATAATACCGCTTGATCATTATATTCAAGGGTATCTAGGTTGTTGTTTAATATGTTTAGGATATTGCGGTAGTTGTATACTGTGCCACGTAAAGCCCTCGAACAGGCTGCATCAACTCTTGCACTACTATATGCTTTAGCTAATCTTAAAATACCTAAACACATATTATAGGTTTGCTCTTTAAAGGTTTTTGCTTGTAACACCATTTGCATATAATCATGCACCCCGTTACCTATCTTTTTAGCTTCACCTAAAAAATAAGATTCATCCCAACCTCTTTGTTCACTATAGCGTTGATGGCTCTCTGGCATATGTTCTTGTATAGTACTGTAAGCGTGGCGTTTAAAGCTTCTTACATGCAGTGCTATGCGTTTATGCTCATGATATATCTCAACTGTATCAAGGTCATAAATGGCATTTACTTTCTTACCAATGTAATTAAATGGAACACTATAAAAATGCCAGTCCTCGCCAAGTGCAATGTGATAGTTTCTTTGCACCTTAGCCTGAGTGATATGTTTTATGCAGTAAGTATTTGCAGGTAATGGATTTAACAGTGGCTGTTCTTCTTTAAAAAAGCAATCCTTTCGGGAGTAGTCCTTTCTTTGGAAGTTCATTTCATGATGCAGTACTAATTGTTTTATAATAGCTGCATTCACTTGTGATAAGCTATAAAATATTTCATTGCGCAGCGGTGCATAAATTCTTTGGTAGGCTTGCTTCACTTCCGCTTCCACATGCGGCTTGTCTTTTGGCTTTCTTACCCTTGCTGCAAGCAGTGTAATGTTATTATGCAAAGCCCATTGTTGCATCGTGTCTGCAAATATTGGTTCATAACGTGAGCTTTTACTAACAGCCTGCTTCATGTTATCAAACTTGACGCCTTTCGGTAACCCTCCAAAATAATGAATGGCGTTATTCAATGCCACAACCACATTTGGTTGTTTCATATCAGATAACGCCATTACATAACTATAACCACTATAAGGTAGTACCGCTACAAAAACAGGACAGGATATTAGTTCACCAGTTACTTTATCTACATAATTTAAATTATCACCAGCAAAATCAACCATCATCTTTTCTGCGGGATGATGTTCAAAATGCATGGTAGCAGAAGTGACTTTATTATACTCATTTAACAACTCACAGAACTTTGAGTACTCGTATCCATCAGAACACTCAAGTTTATATTCTTTCCATAGCAGTTGTTTCCTTACGCCTCTACGTTTAAGTTCCGCTATCCAATAAGGAACACGAGAGACGAACTCGTTTTTTCTAGGATCAATTTTAGAACGTGCAGCGTGCGCATAAATAATGTTAGATAAAGTAGCATCATCTGTTTTTAATAATGCATCATAGCCCATCTCACTAGCCAATAGCCGCTCCACATACTGTTTCACAGTATTGCGAGATAATTGTAGCTCCAGGGCTATCCTACGTTGGGAGAACCCTTTTAAAAGGTGCTGAATTAGAACACGTATATGTTGCATCGATACAAGGTTATTTGCCATGCTTTTTAAGCAAAGCAAGGCAGTTTTATCAAATTGTATCGTGAACACCGTTAAAAGTGGCTCAGTTTCGCCGGAATGTCAGGTCGCCATCTACAAAAGGTGGCTCAGTTTGCGTGGATTTTTTTGAAAACTACCCAATTTTAATCCTAAAATACCCTTACAGCGGGTGGCTCAGTTTCAGCGGAATAGTGGCTCACTTTGCGTGGAATATGCAACAATAGGATTACTTTGGTGTAATGATGATGGTTCTATTTACACTCAAACGGTACATTATGGCAATGAATGCCCAATTACACCTCCTTCTTCTCAGCCTTAGTTCAAAATTTTATTAATTTTATTTCAAATTATCATTTATGAAATTAATTTTAATATTTTATTTTTTCTTTCTCATTTTAACATCTAAAATATATTCGCAAAATGCAACAACAATCTTTGGAAAAGTTGTGTATAGATCAACTCTTAAACAAAGTTTGTATATTCAAGGTACATCAGACATTACCAAAAACATGATAGTCTATTTTAGTGATACCAGCTCGTCTTTTCATATAGACCAACCAATAGGAATACAAAAAGAAGATTTGAAAAAGCTGTTGAATATAAAAGACGATGTTTTGTTTGAAGAAGTGGCTAGTAAAATACAACCCCAAATATCAAAAAGATCAAAACCTAATAATTATCATCATAAAATCGGAACCCATATTTTCATAAATTCTTGGATAGATCAAAGCGATATTACTTATTGTGTTGCAGATAGTGTCAAAGAATATGAATGGTCACTTTTGCCAGATACAACAAGAATCTTAGGTTTTCTCTGTTATAAAGCAAATTGTAAAGCCGCAGTAATGGATAATATTGTAAGAAGCTATACTGTTTGGTATACTCCCGAAATCCCCATTCCTGTAGGACCAAATAAATTCTATGGTTTGCCTGGGTTGATATTAGGAGTAGAAGATAAATATTATAGTTTACTGGCAAAGTCAATTAATTTAAATGCCAATAGATTGGAGTCTGATTTTTTAAAATGCTGTACAGAAGGAAAAACAATTTCAACCAATCAGTACAAAGTTCTAGCAGGGAAACAATCCGATGAAATATCGAATTTGCAATATTTGAATAAAAATTAGCTTGGCTGCTGTTCTACATATCAACTTTTCAATACAGACCGATATTAAAATTTGTATTTTATTTATACTGTTATTTTCTGCAATCTTTCATGCAGAAGCTCAAGTGAAACGTCGAATGGAAGGAACAATTGTAAATCAATTGAACCAGCCATTTCAGAACGTAATTGTTAGTTTAAAAAATAGCCCAAAGGGGCAGCCTTTTGTATTTGCATTTTCAAATGCCGAGGGCAAATATGCTATTAATCATCAGAATACAGATTCTTTTTTCTATGCAGAGTTTAAGTTTTTAGGATATAAAACAGTTCTGAATAAAATTGCTAATGCGGGGTTGGTTACCCATGATTTAAAAATCTCATCAGATACCGTAGAGCTCAATGCCATTATTTTAAATACTCGCCAACCAATAACTGTCAATGGTGATACCACAAGCTTTAGGGTTGATTATTTTAAACAGGGAAATGAAGCTTCTGTTGGAGATTTGGTTGCAAATATGCCTGGTTTTTCTGTGGAAAACGGCAAGATTAGGTATAATGATAGAATAGTTGACAGAGTACTTGTAGAAGGAGATGATCTTTTTGGCAGAGACTATAGTACTGTAACTAAGAATGTTAACCCAAACGGATTAGAGAAAGTAGACTTGGTTATAAATTATTCTGATAAGTCTTATTTAAAAAACACAATAGATAAAGGTCAAGAACAAGTAGTCAATCTTAAGTTTAAGAAATATTATCTGACTAGAATCTTTGGGATAGAAGATTTGGGTGCAAGCTCTAATCTAAAATATGGGAGTTTGCAGGGAAATCTAATTTCGCTTATTCCTAAACTTAAATTTGTTACCACCAACAATTTCAACAACACTGGAAGTCTTGCATCAGAGATATTAAATAAAAACAACTTGGCAGCTCAAATGGGTTTTAAGAGTGAGGAATCAATCGAGTTTGACCTAAGTTTAAGATTGTCATCCAATCATCTGCTTTACTTGCCTGAAAAGCAAACAAGTCTTTTAGAAAAGAAAGACTTTCATTTTAATCAAACGGGAATGATTACTAATAACATGTACTTTAAACCCTCAAAAAAATGGTTTATCAAAAACAATATTCAATTATATCAAGATCAAGACCTGGTTAGGAATACAAGAGATGAATTTTATGAAATAACAGGTGGGGCACCATTTAAATATGGCGAAACCCTAGACATTAATAATACACATAAGTACATAAATGTATTAAATGAAATAGCTTTTACTGCCAGCCCTAAACACCAATTTATTCTCAAAAGTCAGATTAACACACATATCAATGATGGAAATAGTTTAGGATTGGTGCAGGGAAATAAGAATACGCAAAACCTTATTTTTGATAACCAAATTGTTCGCAACCAATTTAGTTGGGTGAATATTTGTTCTAGAAAAAGAAGTATTGAAATGATTGTTCAATATACCAATATAAAACTTCGGGAAGACTTGTCATTTGCACCTGCTAAAGTCTTTTCCAATTATACCAAAGATTCTTTGTTCGAAAATTTATTATCGCAAGCTGCACATAAACATCAGGAGTTTAACCTTGAATTTAAATACAGCAAAAAAATGGAGAAAGGAAGCTATTATCTTTCCTCAAATTTTTCAACTGGTAATATTGTTTTCAATTCTAAAGTAGACTTATTTAATAATATTCATCAACAAATTCCCTCTATCAATGATAGTCTGATAAATGAAAACAATTATCAGGGTCAATCTATCAACCTGATTTTTTATTATAAAAGAGAATTGTCTGAAAAGTTTGATCTAAGTTGGCTGAATAAATTAGAATTGAACCAGATCAGAGACAAGATACACCCTTCCATTGAATGTAGCTATATGCAATATTTACCCACTTTAAATTTGACCTACAAAATCAACAAACAATCACAGATCAGTACCACATTGCAAGCAAATAATAAACTGCCTGTTATGAATGAACTGCTAACTAATTTTGTCATATCTGACTATAGAACAATTATAAGAGGAACTTCCCAAGCTTTTATAAATATAGGTAAATCAATTTCTGTTAATTATAGTTTTTCTGAATATGCAAGAAGAAAAACATTTCTCAATGCTGCCATTATAGTTACAAGAAACAATTATGGTTATATGGACAATTCTTTAGTGGACTATTATTATATAACTAGAACAAAAGAAATCTACGACAATAGTTTTAATTCTTTATTTAGCTATTTGAATTATCAGCAATACGTTAGGATTATCAAATCCAATATTAAAATCAATCTTAGTTACGCCGACAACCTTTCTAATTTTAGGAATAATAATATTCTATATGCACTGCATTTAAATTCTTATAATTATGGAATTACTTTTAAAACCGTCATTCATAAAAATCTAATTTTAGGCTATGGTGTAAAATTCACAGACCTTTATCAGTCTTCTACAAGTTTAGTTCTTAATACTGCTAATAAACAAAATCTTACTAAATATTCATTTGAATGGAACTTCAAGCCAACAAAAGGTTGGTCATTTTTTGGTAACTTAGATTATATCAACTCTAATCAAGCATCTAACCTCAGTAAAATAGCCCTTTGTACTATTTCACTGAGGTATACTTTAAAAAATCAAAAGTCTTATTTTACTGCATCAGTGAATAATATCTTTAACAATGACGCACTAGAATATTATTCATTCTCGCCTATCTCTACAATTTCTGAAAAAATAGAAATGCATCCCAGGAATCTGATGATAAAATATGCAATATCTTTTTAAAGCGATTTATTTTTTCATATATAAATGCATACTTTGCTATGTGAGCGCAGTAAGCACCCCACCAATACCCTTCAATTTATATAGCGATACAAATTAATTTTGCAACTACTCAATTGGTTTTGGTTTCCAATTTTGTGGTAGTAATTCTTGTATTTTGTTAATAGGATAACCAGCAATGCGTGTTAATACATCCTGCATCCATTCAACAGGATTTACCTGATAATTTTTGCAAGTAGCTAATAAACTGTAGAAGATAGCTGAGCGTTGGGCTGCAGCATGGCTGCCAGCAAAGAGGTAATTTTTTCTTCCAACAGCTACGGGTCTAATACTGTTCTCTACCGGATTATTATCGATGTTTAAAAAATCAGTAGTGGCATACAAGCTTAATTTATCCCACCTACTTAAGGTATAAAAAATCGCTTTGCCCATAGCGCTGCTAGGCAATACTTCAGGATAAGCTTTCTGCATCCACAAGCCTAATTCTTTGAGGATGGGTAATGCTTGTTCTTTTCGGTATGCAAGTTTGTCGTTACCAGTGATGTTGTTTTCTGTAAGATATCTTTCTATAGCATAGAGTTTTTGTATTTCTGCTAGTACATACTCCGCCCTTAGCTTATCATTGGGTAATGATTCACTGAACTTGCGTCTAGCGTGTGCCATGCAGTTAAATACAATGATATCAGGGTTCTTATCAAAATCCTCGTACACGATGTATCCATCTGTTTGCAGATAGCCTTTGTAATCTTTTAAAATGCTTTGTGGTCCTTCTCGGCCTCTGCCGGTTCGATAATCAAAGAGTACCAGTTTATTGGCATTGCATTGGTACACCCAATAATAACCTTGGTGAGTAGCATTCTTTTTATCACTATCTAGTACTTTGATAATGGTTTCATCGGCGTGTAAATATCCGCTGGATAATACCAGTTGCTTATGGGCTTCATACAGGGGGGGTAAATAAGCAGCACTAGCTGCTACCCAATTACCGACGGTACTATCGCTGATAGTAAACCCTAGTCTTGTATAACGCTTTACCTGACGATCTAAGGGGATATGGTCTACAAATTTCTCAACGATGATTTGGGCCACTAAACTGGGATCTACATTGCTTCTTTCAAAACAGCGCTCAGGTGCTAACGCTTGATAAATGCTATTGGTAGCTTTATCTAAGTATTTAGGTCGGATTACCTTTTTTACAAATAGCTCTGCTGGTATGTATGCTAAGGTTTCTGTTATGTCTTCTCCTATCTTTTTAACCAAAGCCGGATCGATACCTTCTGGGTTGATGATGCTTTCTTCGCGGCGAAGGTGCTCAGGGAAGCTGTTGCGGCCAGGATGATTGACGCGCAATTGTTTATTGGTTTTCTCGTAAGTAATAGCGGTAGTTGTTTTCTCTAACAGTTCTGCTATGGCTGGTATATCAAAAAGAGTGGGAGCCATAGATGCATCTGAAGAAACAAACTTTTCATGTCGGCTACCAAACATTAGTTTCTTAAGCTGCGCTAATTGAAACTCTAAATCCTGTTGCTTTAATGCTAGCTTTTCATTGATGGTAACTTGCTCTTGGTAAGCATCTTTGTAGTCTATATGGTCTTTGTTTTGCTCCATCTTATGATGGTGTAAAACTCGCTCTACAATTGGTTTTTAGCAAATAAAATCGAACCTTTATTTACCCACAAATAACAGCTAAACAAAGTGCGTAAACCCACTACTTTTTTTGTTTTCAAAAATAAGCTGTGCATAAACCAAGCTATTTATTTGGGCAAGACAAAACGTCTCTTTTTGCGAACAGAATTAAGTACAATACCTTGTAAAATTAATTGCAATTGAATAGCATCTATTGTAGCGCAATTATTGTTGGCGGTAATAGTAGGTAGTTCATACACGCCCTTTTCTAATCGTTTATAATAAATAGCTAACCCGTCTCCTTCCCAGGTAAGCAGCTTTATTTGATTGCGTTTTCTGTTTACAAAAATATAAACGCCGCCTTGTAATATATTGGCTTGCATGTGCTGATTAACAATACCGCAGAGTGCATCAAAACTTTTACGCATATCAGCAGCACCATTATACCAATAATAAACAGTGGAATTATTTAGATGAAGCATTACTAAGCTAGTAATAACTGCTTCACAAAACCAATAGAATCTTCCGACAGCGGAATCTGAACTTTTATACCACTAACGCCTATAATGGTTATTTGCTCTTTGCTTACTGTGGATGTAATCTTTACCGGCAGAAAAGATCCGGCCGCTGCATTGTCTGCTCTGTAAACGCCATACCAATAATGAAATACATGGTAAACCACTTTATTGGCAGCACAATAGGCTCGTTGATTTAATCCACTCGATTGCCAATCTGCAATCATTAACATCATCTGCTCACGCTGCGCCTTTTTGTTTTGCATACTTTATCTTTTTGCAAAACTCAATCCTTATTTGCTAATTAACAATATGGTATCGGTGGGGGGCTTACTGAGCGCAGGGTAAATTTTAATGTTGAAGTATGGGCATAAAAAAAGCGACTCCGTTTTGTGGAGTGGCTTCTAACCTTATTAATTTTTGCTACTTTTTAGTTGCTTTCTTCTTGAAGATATACATTGAATCAAATTTCACTTTAAGCACTCGCCATCTCCCCTTAATTAGCTCTTCAGTACTTATGGGCTTTAATGTGTACCTTCCAATCAAAAACATCTCTCTATACTTTTCTTTCGACCCATCTATTGAGTTGTCAAGCCCTGAAACAATTAAAGTGTCATTTGAAACACTATAAGTACCATAAGAAGTATAGTCAGATTCACAACTATAAAAAGCAACTTTAGAAGCTGATTTAAATTTATAAGAATCAACACACCCTTTACTGATGTTACAAACCCATTCAGTATTAACAAAACTGTCATTGGGTCTTATTATGCCTGTATCAAAAAAAGTAGATAAAAAGTTTAATAAGCATAGTAGTATCATATATTAGATTTACTGAGGTTTTAAGAAATAAACTCCTTTAAAGTTAGCAGGTACACTTTTCATAAAATTATTAAAAGCTTCTCTACTTCCTCCACAATTTGGGCCTGTTTGACATCCTTCTGAAATCGGCTTCCCTGATCTGGTAGATAAACTTGCTCTTCCAGTATTACCTGCATGAAAGAATACACCAGTTAATGTTTGTTCACCTATTGGTTTGCCATTAGGGTCATGTGGATTGCCATTCGATTGGATTCAGGGTACAGATGAAAAAATTACTTGGCGAGAGGATGTAACAAGTGCAAATGACTATTAAATACGTAATTGTATGGCGACCACTTGCGCATCTTTTCGGCGAGAGGGTCTATTGTATTCCACCTTCCTATCTGCGCATCATACATCCTAGCCCCAAAATCATAAAACTCCAACCCACTTCCATCACTAAATTCTTTCCTTTGTTCTTCTTTGCCATTAAACTTAAACTTATTCTCTAATGTACCAGTAGCTTGCGAACTAATTGCTTTCATTATTAATCCGAATGGATAGTAATCTGATTCTTGTAATAAAGGCCCTCTGGTATGTGTTACCTGTAAATTATCATAATTTACATACTAGCTGGATTCATTAGTGGCATACACATAGAGATTTCAATTCATCATCATAGACATTCAAAGAACTCGAATTAAAACCTATAACTATGACTCGCAATAACTCAACACAAAGGAACATTAAGAATCTCTTATACTCGAAAATATTTTTCAAATCAAATATTTTGATACATTATCCTTTTTATTCATCTTTTGAAAGAGTATATATATCTCCACTTGACCCTTTACATTTTATAAATATCTCGTCAAGCAACCCCTTACTAAAATCAATTTTGGTGCTCAACCCTCGACTGCAAGTACTCTTATCTCCATTAGTAAAAAGTAAGTAAGGACCTTCAATTCGTTTAGGCAAATCGCCACTACCACCTAAATGATATTTACCTAAGAATTTATTATCTGAGCCGAATACAAACAAAATTCCTGTCGTGTGCTTGTTTTTGCCCCATATATGAGAATAAGTCAAAAACTTAAGAGATTTAACAGATGTACATTTAATATCACCTAAATACTTAATGTAAGTTTTATCAAATCCATTTTCTTTACTCGATGAATCAAATGAAAATTCTTTTCCAACTTGATTTTTCTTCAATACCATAGACAATAAACTGTACTGTGAATAGCTTCTTATAAAACATAGGAATAAAAAAATCAACAATACAGGTTTAACATATTTATTGCTTGACATAATTTTCTGGTTTTGGAGTCTGTGAATTACTAACCATCTTTGTAACTGAGAATTGATACCCTGCTGTTCCTCCGCCATTATAATTCTTAACAGCAGAGCTCCACCCTTGAAATTTGAAGGTTTGTACTCCTGTATTACCATTATAAGTTATTCCACCTCTAAATCCTTTTGTAGCTAGGTCTTTGATACCAGCATTCACAGAACCTTCAACACTTGGAACTTCGCCCTTTGCTAAACCATAGTTGCTCTTATAAGGCGCCCAATCACCTTTATTATTAACCTGCATAATGTCTTTGGTACCATTCATGCTTGCATCTGTTCCTGCTCTGGATTCTTGCATTGAAACTGCTTTTACAATTGTTGGTTCTAAATCGGGTATTGATTTTACAGCATCCTTGGGAATTGGTTTGTTACCATCTGTAACTAAATTTAATGATCCATCTGCTTTATCCATATTGAATATCTTAGTTGACGCTGCAATTTGATAATCATTTTTCTGAAATTGTGGGCCTGTTGTAATTTCCTTTTCAGCTGATTGAATTATGTTAGGCATTGCCGCCTCAACTTTTGTTCCATCATTTTTTTGAACATACGTTTTAAATTCAGTATTCGACACCACCCTGTTAATCTCTTTTCCTTGCATGTTGAATGTTACAACATCATCAAAGTACATACCATCGACATCAATAAAACTGATAGGGTTATCTGCACCATAAGCATAAGGACTCCACCTTTTTGATGTTTCACTTAATGGATCTATGCTGTGCCATCTTCCTAATTGCGGGTCTTGCATCCTCGCTCCATAGTCATATAATTCTAACCCACCACCGTCACTAAATTCACCATGTTGTTGTTCCTTGCCATTGTACTTAAACTTATTCTCTAATGCCCCAGCAACTTGTGAACTAATTGCTTTCATTGTTAACCCGAATGGATAATAACTGGTTGCATCAATTACTGGGGATGCTGCGTTATTATCGTCAGTGATTGTCATTCTTGTATTTCCTAAATGGTCTTTTAATAAATAGTCGAAAATGAAGCCATTATTGTTAGCATTAATTCTTATTCTACCTTCTTCTTGAGCAATATATTGCAAAACATCATTTTGGTATATTAACCCACCTAAATATTGTGTAGTTGTAGTTGTTCCATTTGTGTTGTCAACCACTAGCTTTTGTAATTTATTGCCAGCAGCATCGTAAGTAAATGATATTGTACCTTTTCCTGTCATACTTATTGTCTGTGGTAAATTTAAGTAATTGTACTGAATACTAGATATACCTTTGTTTGCATCACTAATTAAATTGCCATTAGCATCGTAAGTATAGTCATCGCCATCATTTGTTCCATCCTGAAAGTCACCCAAAACATTCCCATTTGCCAAAGCCGCATCAGTTACTTTTGATAGTTTATTGCTCCCACTTTGGTATGCATAGGACAATTGATCAACAAGCGCTGAATTTGTTGCTGTTAAGGTTCTTAATCCCATCTGATTCATAGAAAGTATATTTCCATTTTTATCATAGTTAAGATTATTTACACTATAATTTACACCTGCATTTTTATTGAAATAACCACTTGTAAACTGATTAAAATCGGCTGTTTTTAATCTATTTGCTTCATCATAGGTAAAATCATATTTACGCACCTGCTCATCATGAATGCTTTTCCAAGACATCCCCGATATATTACCATTATATAAATGATTATAATGGTAATATAGCAGGGATGACTTGGAGGCGTTGTAAAAGTTTCACCGCTATTTGAATACCCGCCATAAGGTACATTCGAAACAAAATCCCTATTAATACCTAACATCCATCCTCTTATATTATAATCAAATACTTGTGTTTCTAATGGGCTATCCTCAGATCTTTGTGTACCGAAGTATTTTTTAACACGTAACTGGCCTAATGCATCATATGCCAATGTATTTTCTGTGAAAATTGTACTAAATGCGCCAATATTAACTAAGCTATTACCAACCTTCTTTTACATTTTTACTAATCTTCCTCATATGTCATCAAAGAAACTAGAAGTGTGTTTTGTGCATTGGGGTAGCTGGCTTTTTGTTGACTTTGGACGATAATGATATAGACTAATCTTTAGAAGTCAAGGACATGTGCTTTATCTTATGTGCCGAGTTTTTGAATATCAATAATTTTATTCACTCCGTGAATGGAAATTTAATGCCGATAGCAACAGCATTGCCACTACCCTTTCTGTTTTATGGGTTGAAAAAATACTGGATGATTTTTTTGCAGTCGCAAAAAGCTAAAAAAGTTTTCGCTTCCTAAAATATTGAAACCATCAATTGAGAAAGGCTTCAATATTACTCATTTAGCTTCGGTATCCAATGTTTTTTATCTCCTTTTTCATCATAAAAATAAATACCCCCTTTCTTGACTTTGATTACTTTATTGTCAAATACCTTGTATGAAAATAGGGAATCATTAACCATGATATTGAACTTTATAAAATTCCCATAATCTTTATATGTAGAATAAACTTTAGTGGTCAATGGCTCTAATGAAAAACGTAGTGATGTCATTAATAGGGGGGATTTTCTGACTTCAACAAAAAGCTTATGAACAGGTATTTTAATTTCAACTAATGCAATTGAATCACATCTTCTAATCTCTTTTACTGTATCATTTATTATTATCGCACATTCGCAATCCTTCGCTGCTATTTTATTACTTCTAAATTCAAAAGAAAATTTATTTACATTTTCGTTCTTTAACTCCGATGATTCTATCGCCACAAGAGGTATTGTAATATCCTTGTGAAAGCTATTTAAAATAATTTCACCGTGAGATTTTTTTTGCCATCTTCCTGTTGAGTATTCATAAACATGGAACTGATAGAACTTATAATCGAAAGTAGAATCACGTTTTATATTTAATCCATATGAACTATTGTTAGATGCATACTTTCCAATAAAAATCCATTTATTAGAACAGGAAGCAAGCAAGAGATAGAGCAGTAAAACTAGTGCATGTTTTTTCATAGATAGTTCTATTTTTTTCGTTCACCATCAAGCATCTTCATAATCAATTTAGGTTCATATGCAGCACCCATTAACTGCTTGGCATATATAAAGTCGCCAACAGCTCCTCCAGTACCATTGTGAATACCAATAATCCAATTAATAGTTATGTCGCTTGGTGTTTTAGCATTGCCCCAATATGAAGGGACATTATTTTGTACAGTTGCTGCATCAAATGCAAATTGTGCCGTATAAGCTCTGACCTCATGGGAATAAAAATTATCTCTAGTTCTTGCACCCTCTTTATGTAAGATATATCCATGCTTGGCTTCATGAACTGCATTTGCATCACCCACTACATTCATTTCAATAACACCGTCAGCTCTCTTCTCTGTGCCACCCTCACTTCCAGTAGTTTCATTAAAAGTAAATACTTGCTTTGTGTCAACACTTCCCATTTCTGTAAGCTCTGCGGAAGACGCATTTAATTCAGATATTGCACCAGTTGCACTTGCTGCATCAGCTGTAGCATTCTTTAACTGCCGTTCTAATTTTGAAGATGTGCCGTCCTTGTCAATCTTAGCTTTTATGCTAGAAATTCTTTTATTTGCTTTATCAAGATTCCCGTTTTCATCTTTAATTCTTTCAGCTATTCGGTCTTGTAATCGTTTAGCAATCTTACCATCCTTTTCAGCATCACCCCATACCATACCATCCGGGTCATTGTACCCAATTGGATTATTTGCAGAATAAACATAAGGTGTCCATCTTCTACTAATTTCAGATAGTGGGTCCAATTGATGGAAACGCCCAATCTGTGGATCATAATTTCTTGCTAAAAAATCATAGGTCTCCAAACCACTGCCGTCACTAAACTCTTGTGATTGCTTTTCCTTTCCTCCGAACTGATATTTATTGGATAATTTCCCAGAAGCCTTACTCGATATCCCCGCCATTGTAAGCCCGAATGGATAATAATAGGTATCCTTATAAGCCGTAATTATATAGAGCTTAGATATTTTCATGAAACTGAAATTAAGTACTTTTTCTACAAAAAAGGGGTGTATAAATACTGATTTATTCAGACATTAATAATTTTTCATATGCATTTAAAACTTGTTTATTTAAGTGATTTTGAACTAATGCTACATATTTATAAAACTCTTTGCTACAAAAGTCTAAATTGTTTTTACGACGGATAACTTATCAAATTTTAACAAACTTTAGTCAGCACTAGCATTTCCACCTTTTAAAATAAAATACTTTTCGCATTCATAATTTGAACAGCCAAAATATAATGTTTCACTTTTATTATATAAAGTAAAATAAGATGCCCCATTAATTTCCATAGTATAGTTAATCCCTTTATATCTTACCATACACTTATAATAGCATGGCAGCCAATTATATAGTCCGGATTTTTGTTCCGGAGTAATAAGTTTGGAAAGAGAGAACGCTATTAAGATATCTTTTGAAGTAATTTCCCATTTTTTACATTTTTGAAACATTTCTTTTTCACTTTTCAAAGTCGTGTCTTTAAACTCTAATATTTTTATCAATTTGCTATGAATATTTAATAAAGAATTTTGTTGTGAAATAGATTGAATTGAAATGAACATACTTAAAATGATGACTAAATACGACTTGGCCATAAAATAATTATTTAATGCTTTGAAGTTGAGTTATCCAATTTATCTTGTATTGCTTTTCTCACAACTGTTCCCTCACCATTAGTTTTCCAAGAAATTATATCATGCTCGTATATATTTTTTAGAGTAAGCCCATATGCTTTCATTATCCCATTTACTAAATCTGCAGTTGAAGTTACTTGTTGAGGAGTTAAAGGCTCCCAAGTTTTAGTTTTTTCACTATATCTCCCTACTACTTCTATACCAACGGAATTTGAATTATTTGGATAACTAGGGTATTTTGTTTTGCCAACTTGATTTGCCTTATTATCAAAATTCACTACTTGTGTAATCTTCCCATCTTTATCAACTACTACATGAGCACCAGCTGCACCTTTTTCTTCTTTCCAAGCACTAATTGCCCCTTCAGCATTTCCCCCTTCTGTTCTATGAAGAACAATAGCTTGAGTTCCCCTTGATAACTTTCCTCTATCAACTATTGATACGAGACTTACATTTACATTGTCACCGCTTGCGATTCCATTTTTAATAATTACCGTATCACCGAGAGGGTCATTATATAAAATCGGATTATTTTTCATTGATCCATATAAACTTTCATTAAAATTTGGTTGGGGATCTAACTGAATCCATCTACCTAGTTGGACATCTAATTCTCTAAAATGAGTATCATATAATTCTAATCCGCTGCCATCACTAAATTCCTGATTTTGTAATTCACTACCTTTATTAAACTTAAATTTATTCTGAAAACCGCCGGCGCCATTCTTTCCAATCACTTTCATTATTAATCCGAATGGATAATAATGGGTTTCTTCGAAAAGTGGGTCTCTGGTATGCATTAGCTGGATATTAACAAAGGACACATCTTATTGCCATAGTTGATTAAAAGAATATACTAATACATTATGCTTTTAAAAACATTAATCCTTTTGAACACTATAACTACCATTCCTTTTTATAATGAAATAGAAACTATCGCCAAGGTCGGTTACTGGTATTGATATAGAATAATGCAAAATAATTTCGCCATTTTGGTTATTAATTTTTGAAATATTTGGCGCTAATAACGTTGCATAATTTTTTAACTTTTTTTCTAATATATTATTGAAATCATTTTTTTTAATTACCCTATTAAAAATAGTATCTGAGTTTTTTATAACTACAACTTTTGATACAAATTCATGTGTTATAAAGTCCTTTTTGTTTTCATCAGCAAAATTAAATTCCTTTGGTATTCTTAGAACACTATTACGTAAACAATAATGTTTTATTTTGATTCGAATAATTTCTTTCCCTTCTTTAAATGAAGAGTCAATATATTGTATTAGTTTATATGATTTAGTAAACATTTTTTTTTCTTCTTTTAAGGAAGTTGATTCTTGATTAAAAGAGGAAAAATTACCATCTGTCATAGAGAAAATACTATTTATTTTAGGAGTAGTATCTTGTATTATTTCTTTAATTAATTTTTCTCTACTTGCGTATAATTTAAAATTAATGTTAAAAATTGCAAAAACAAAGAAATTTATAATAAGTATCTTTTTCATTTTTTATTTAATATGTAATCAACTATTTTTATCAGGCTTAGTGTCCCATTTTCGATAGCCATCAATTTTAGGCCAAGATTGCTTTTTACCATCTATAATTATATTAATCACACGTGGACCTGATTTACCTTTCTCAGGTCTACCACCTGAATCAACCATTTGCTCATTTACAATTTTTCCATCTTTGTCTCTCTCTACAACTGTGATAATTCCAGTATGGCTTTTACTATCTGTAATTACTATATTGCCTGGTACAACATCTTTTTCTTCAACAACTTTAGTATTGTCAGCAATGTTGCTAACCCCGTTTTTATTTCCATGATTGGGGTTGGGTTCATTACCCGCTTCAACAACTTTAGTAACTAATCCAGAACAATCTACCTTTTGACCAGGGTCACCCTTTGCACCTAATTTATATGAGTTTCCAGGATTTTTATTTACATATTCTTTTGCCTTAATTAAAGCCTTAGCCCTTTGTGCTGAATCTCTGCCATCAAAATCTGAGAACCTGATTGGATCATTTGTATTCCATGAATAGGGAGATTCATTTTCTTTAATCACAGGATCAATCTGCCACCAGCGGCCTATTTGCGGATCTAAATTTCTATACAGCGCAGCATATTCTACCAGGCCAGAACCATCGCTGAACTCTTTATATTGTAATTCTATACCATTGTATTTTAATTTATTCTGCAAAACTCCTGTACCTTCTTTCCCAATTACTTTCATTATTAATCCGAATGGATAATAACTTCGTTCCATTAATTAATATTATCTGATACAAAAACTTTCACATATATGAACCTTCCTAGATTTAAAATTACAAAACTTGCTAATGATATAATTATACTACAAAATAGGGCAATACCAATGCTTATAAGCAAACCAATAAATCCAAAATATTCTTTCCCATTTAAATAAACAGGAATAGCTCCTATAAGTGATAATACACCAAAAATCAAAGCATAAAACAGATCAATAAATTCTTTAAGGAATAGCTATTCATTTTCATAGAATTTAATTAGTTTTTATTTGTGGGTATCCAATCTGATAATTTACCTGTTACATATTCAGCTGCTGCTTCTACATAAGATTGTGCGGACTTCGCCAATTTATAAAAATCAACAGCGCCTTCTATTTTTAAAGGTCCAAGTTTTCCGCCGACACCCAATTCAGATCAATTACTAAAAAAAATATTACCGTTTTTCCCTGTGCCATTAGCATGAACATCTTTTCCGTCAAAACTTATTTTATCGCTACTGAAATCTATTTTAGTATTTTCTGAAAGTATCTCTACACTTCCTTCTGCTTTTTTTGAACCAAGTCCTATACCCGCCTTTGTTTCTATCCATGCGCCAGAAACTGTTGCGTCCTTATTACTAATACTTACTTTGCCAGTGATTAAATTAACTTCAGCATTTGATTTAATTGGCCCAGCTTTTAAACTGCCTCCAATACCATATAAAAGCCTTACCGCTATTTATCCATTATTACATAGCCCGACTCATCGTCAATCTTACATGTTATGCGCTGTTGATAAAGAATACTAATAATAAGGTATTTATCAGCATCTGCAATTCCATCTTTTAAAACCCTGCCTTTAAAATACTTCTGCAAAAAATAAGGCATTCCCTTTTTTGCATCGTCGCTTACTGTTTTATCTGGCAATACATTAATAAAGCTATAATCCTTTACCGCATTACATGTAATTTGTAATGTCTCTTTCTTTTTAAGGATTATTAGCATTTTTTGAATATACCCTTTTTGAACTGCACCTGTCATTTTATTGAAAAAAGAATACAGGTCATCATTCTTTATAAGATACACCGATGTTTGTCCGGCAAGTGTCCCATTAATCATGACAAAATAACTATTTCGAGAAAAATCACTCAATACTTTATTAAAAAACAGGTCATCATTTTTTTGACTACATCCTGTTAAGGCAAGAAACATTGATATCATTATAATTAAAGGTTTACGCATCATGGTTTCTTTTTAGTTGGATCTACTAATAATTCAGGTGGTATTGGGTTACCTCCGTATGTTGTTCTTTGAGCATCGCCTGTATGAGCCCTTACTCTATTCTCGGCATTCACAGCACCAACCTCGTACATCGGTATGCCATTAGCTGTCTTCTTAAAATTAGTTTTACCCTGATCAGAGTCATAACCATGACCAAGAAGTTCGTGTGTTAACCCAACTTTCGGATCTCTCTTATCACCATTGACTGTTGTTTTAGCATCTGGATCAAATCTTGTTTTTGAACCTGTTGGGACACCCTTCTTATCATTATCTGAAGATGTTGGAGAGTTGCCGTTATTTTCTCCTGCTTCTGGCATTTTTATAAAATGTAACTGTTTACTACTCTCCAGTGTCCCTATCTTTTTATTTGTTTCTTTATCACCATAAGATTCTATTCCCTTAATTTCATCCCTGACCTTTTGAGAATATTTACCATCGTCTTTCGGAGCATCTCCTCCTTTTCTACCATGTAAAGAACCACCACTATAAACGGCTTCCGCACTTTTACCTCCACTGGTGTATTGAATTATAACTGTATCGCCCAATGGATCATTATGCAATATTGGGTTATTGCTCATAGCCGAATAAGGGCTTTCATCATAGGTAGGCTTCGGATCGATCTGCCACCATCTTCCTAATTGTGGATCAAGATTTCGGAAGTGAGTATCATATAATTCCAATCCGCTGCCATCACTAAATTCTTGATGCTGTAATTCAGAGCCTTTATTGAACTTATATTTATTTTCTAATTTCCTAGCTGCTTTACTACTGATGCTACTCATTGTTAATCCGAATGGATAATAACTGGTTGCATCAATTACTGGGGATGCTGCGTTATTATCGTCAGTGATTGTCATTCTTGTATTTCCTAAATGGTCTTTTAAGAAATAGTCGAAAATGAAGCCATTATTGTTAGCATTAATTCTTATTCTACCTTCTTCTTGAGCTATATATTGCAAAACATCATCTTGGTATATTAACCCAC